>SDBU01000628.1_pt1 | contig 49455 bp, 47 predicted proteins | sample 2277071 | NCBI WGS metagenome assembly SDBU01 (sample SAMN10397929, study PRJNA504765) | marine sediment metagenome | isolation source: marine sediment core GS08_GC12, 126 cmbsf | place: Arctic Ocean: Gakkel Ridge, Loki's castle | collected 2008
TGCCAAAGCAAATGAGAGAGAAACTGCGCGAGATGAAGGGCTTCCGAAACATCCTAGTTCATGAATATGCCCATGTGGATGATAGACTTGTCTACCAGGTGGTTACGGAAAAGTTGGAAGACTTTAAGACATTTAAGAGGGAAGTGCTCAGATTCATAAAAAAATGAGAAGCGATAGAATCTGTTATCCTCCTGCTATTTTCCAGGACTCTCATGCCTGCCGCGAATCATCAAGGTCAAAGATTTGTCCCCCTGCCCACACCGACGAGGGCTGCTTGCTTCGCCCGGATGGGTAACCCAAAAAGCTTATGTGGACAGAAATGTCTGTTGAACGTGTAAAGCAGATCAAGAGTTCTTTGTTAGCGGTTGCTCCCGACATTTTTGGCAACTCCCCTGTATTGTTTGCATATCTTTACGGAAGTTATGCTACCGGGTTAGTACATCCTTTCAGCGATCTGGACATAGGCATTTATGTTGACCAAATGTCCCGCAGGCAATGCTTAGAACTCGAGTTGTCTCTTGCATTGGAAATCGATGAAAAGCTTGGTAGTGGGGTAGCGTCTGAGGTGCGGATTATCAACAACCTTCCACTCGTGGTAACAGGAAAGATCATCACAGAAGGCCTCTTGATTTTCTCCAGAAACGAAACAATACGAGTGGATTTTGAGACGTCGGTTCGAAGTGCGTATTTTGATTTTTTGCCCGTTCTTCGTAGATATCAAAGTATGTACATAGAGAGCATTGTTTCCTGACAGCAATGCCGTAAGAGAATAAGATGGTATCGATTGAAAAGATTGTCCAGAAGTTTCTCCAGCTGGATGAGTATCTTGGGATATTGAGAAGTATTTCAAAGACATCTATCGAGGCCTTTCTAAAGGATAAAATAGTGATAGGAAGTGCGAAATATTATCTCCAGGTTAGCATTGAATGTTGTCTGGACGTGGCCAACCATATCATTGCGTCAGAGCATCTTCGAGCCCCAAAGGATTATGTTGATTCCTTCATGGTTATTTAAGAAGAAGGCCTTGTCCCTTCGGCACTTGGACAAAGATTACGCCAGATGGCAAAATTTAGAAATCGACTTGTCCATCTGTATGGGGAAAACGACGATGCTTATGTTTACGAATTCATGAAAGAGGACCTGAAAGACATAGAGGAATTCAAGTCGATCATAATAACACAGTATAAACAGTGAGCTATGAGCCAGGAGTTATGAGCTTTCAACTTTCAGCCAAGAGCTATTGATCCGTGTTTGACAGAGGGGAGATAAGTCAACTTAGTCAACAACGTCCCCCTTTCCCCCTTTGATGACTTGACCCGACGAGTGGACAGTGGAGCAATTATAGAAAATTTTGTTTTCAGTCAACTCAGTAAAGAAAATGACCTTTCTCAAAGAATTGGTTTTTGGCGAAGCCAGGCCAAAAATGAAGTCGATTTTATCTGGCAGGAAAATATAAGGGAACCGTATCCGATTGAAGTGAAAACAAACTACCCTAAAAGGCAGCCTTTTCCATCGGGGCTTAAAAGTTTTATAAATTTGTATCAACCATCTAAGGGTTTTATTATTCATCTAGGAGAGCCCGGTTTTTTAAGTTTCAAGAAAACAAAAATCTATGTAATCCCTGCTTGGGCAATTTAATCAGACACCAGACGATACCTTTAAAAAAATGACAGTTATGCAAAGGTCTCACCTCGTCATGGAATATTTGATTTTCGGCTGGTACCCCACCAACTAAACACAACAAGATGGTCATTTTGAAATAGAGGAATAAAAGAGTTTGTTTTTTACAGAGCTAGTATTTTTCTATAGTTAGTTGTGAATTAATTGTGATATATTCTATTATTAAAGGGGGTTAAGAGTGGCAACACCACAATTATTTGAAGGCGGTCTTGCAGTGGATGACCGTGGTGAAATTGGATTTGTAAATGATTTTAAATTCGATGGTGTGAGGCGTTTTTACTCGGTAACCAATCACAGGTCCGGGTTTATCCGCGCCTGGCATGCCCATAAACGTGAAGCAAAATATGTTACTGTTGTAGAGGGGGCTGCATTGGTCGGAGCAGTTGAGATTAATGATTGGGATAAACCATCCAAGGATAGCAAAGTGTGGCGGTATGTCCTATCAGCCAACAAGCCGTCTGTAGTTTTTATTCCTGCAGGATATGCAAACGGATTCATGTCGTTGACTCAGGACGCAAAACTGATCTTTTTTTCAACCTCAACACTTGAAGATAGTATGGGAGACGATATCCGCTATGATGCCTATTACTGGAATCCATGGCAGATTATAGAACGATAAAAGTCTTATCGTGCCTTGCGATGACTGATAAAGCAATTTTGCAAAGCTCTTAACCGATGCAAGTAGAAAACTAGGTTTTTAATGCTAAGGGGGGTGTTATTATTAAAGTCTTAATAGTTGGTGGTGCAGGGTATATTGGCGGTGCTCTTACTGATATACTCAAAGATTCGGGTCATGACATTCTCGTATATGATCTCTTGCTTTATGAGGAATCTTACAGGAAGGCTGTTCCATTTATTTTTGGAGACATTCGCGATGAAGCTAAACTAAAGCCTTATTTAAATTGGGCTGATGTTGTGGTGTGGCTTGCAGCTCTAGTCGGCGACCCAGCATGTGCATTAAATGAGTCCCTGACGAGAGAAATAAACAATGACCCCGTTCGCTTTTTAAAGAAAAATTTTGAAGGAAGGATTATTTATATGTCATCCTGTTCTGTATACGGAACAGGAGATGACATCTTAAAAGAAAATTCAGAATTAAGACCTTTATCTTTTTATGCTAAAAGTAAGGTTGAGGATGAAAAAATCTTGGCTGATTCAAATACTATTTGTTTCAGACTGGGAACCCTACATGGTATAAGCGATTGTTTTTCTAGAATCAGGTTTGACCTTGTTGTTAACACGCTTGTTATGCGTACTATTTTTCACAACAAAGTTGTTGTCTTCGGTGGTGAGCAGTATCGCCCTCTTTTGCATGTTCGTGACGTTGCCAAAGCAATTTCCATGGTTATGGATAAAGAAAATACCGGCACATACAATTTGCATGCTGAGAACATGACAATTATTGATGTGGCAAAACGAATTAAAGACTACTTTCCAGGGTTAGAAATTGATGTAACTGAAACCATGTTCCAAGATAACAGGAATTATAAAGTTTCAAGCGATAAGGCTAGAAATGAATTGGGATTCAATCCTACTTTGACCCTTGATGATGCGATAGTTGAGCTAAGAGAACTTTTAGAAGAAGGTCGACTAAAAAATACATTTCTCAAACGTTTTTCGAACTATCTTTATCTCAGACCCTTATTAGAAGAACATAGTATGCCTTTAGGAAAAGAAGTTAAGATGAATTTATAAGTTTTTGAGGATGCTTGTTTATGAATGAACTTTCCATATTAGTTCCATGTACATCATCAGTTGATTCCCTTCCGGATTTTATGGATGATTTAAGTAAGTATTTAATGGGAAATCCAGCTGATGTAGAAATTATCGTCGTAGCAAATGAAAATGAGGATTCAATTATTTCAATCGCGGATTATATCCAGAAAAAATACCCGTGGTTAAAATTTCGATTACTGATGAAAAAAGGAGGATCCAATCCCTACGGTGCATTAGTCCGTTTTGGACTGGCATATTCATCAAGTCGCTATGCCGTTTTAGTTTCGCCTTACGGGGAAGACGACATTAGTATCATTAATAAAATGTTAGGTGTAATGAGAAAAGGAGCCCAGGTTGTTCAGGTCAACCGCTATTCTTCTCCTGAAGATTCAAAAACCGTTCAGTGGAAGTTTCGAATATATCAACACGCTTACCGCTTATTTACAAGGTGGTTGCTTGGGTTAAAGGTCAGTGATTCCACCTATGGCTTTAAGATGTTTGACAGAATATTTATTCAGGCTCTTGGTCTGGCACAAAATACCCGTGCTATTTCTCCTGAAATAACAATAAAGGCACTCCTGGCCGGAGGAAGAATCGAACATTTATCCTCTGGCATGAAAGAAGGGCAGATCGGTGGCAAATTTAAACTGCATAAAGATGGACCTGGATATCTCTGGCTACTGATAAGAGGGTTTTTCCACAGAACAAAAACTATTCTTTGGTTTTAGGCATAGTGAAGAGATAGTCTTATGAAGGTATGTATCGTAATACCGATGTATAACGAGGAAGAGATTGCCAAACACAGCATCGAAACAATCATCAGTTATACGAGAAAGCTGCCTCCAATTATAACAATTCTGGTTGTGAATGACGGTTCTGAAGACGCAACTGAAAACAATGTCAAGCAGATGATCAATGAACAAGGGAATGACGATCTTAAATTGGTATCTCATTCTGTAAATCAGGGATATGGTGCTGCGCTTATAACAGGCATCGGCTTTGCTGTTGACAACAACTACGACTATGCACTCTTCATGGATAGCGATTTGACAAACCATCCTAAATACTTACAAGGATTCTATGAAAAAATGGTTGATGGATATGACTATATCAAGGCGACACGCTATGCAAAAGGAAGTACTATAGTGGGCGTACCATTGCGGCACAGAATCCTATCTGCCCTGGGAAATTTATTGGCAAAGACTTTGTACGGATTGCCTTTAACAGACTTAACCAATGGATTCCGCGCAGTAAAAGTAAACGTCCTAAAGAAAATGAATCTCGGTGAACCCGGTTTTTCAATAATTATGGAGGAGTTGTACCATGCTAAATACCTGGCACAATCCTTCTGTGACATTTCTTATGTGCTCACTAGCAGAGTTGATGGTCAGGGAAGATCAAAATTTTCCTACGGTCCAAGGACATATTTTCGCTATCTTAAATATCCCGTGAAAAGTTTTCTGCAATCCCTAAGATCATAACTTACTTAAAATCAAAAGCTCAAATGTGGAACTTTATTATAAATAATGGAGGTTTTGGCTAATGTCACGAACAGTTTGTCGCGGATGTGAAAGTAACAATCTTGAAAAATTTCTTGATCTGGGGGAAATGCCACTGGCCGGTGGGTTTCTACCAGGCAGGGAAGCAATTGCAAAAGAGAAACTTTATCCATTACCTGCACATGTGTGTAGTGAGTGTGGTCTTGTACAGATATTGGAGACAATTGACCCTGAAATCCTTTTTCAAGATTACTCATTTTCATCAAGTACTATTGGCCCATTAATCCAACACTTTGAAAACTATGCCAAGTGGTTGCAGGATAAATTAGACCCAGACTTCGTGGTGGAGTTTGGCTGTAACGACGGTGTGTTGCTAAAACCTCTTGCACAATTGGGGGTCAAAGCCTGTGGTGTTGATGTTTCTGAAAACATCACTGAAATGGCCCGTGATAATGATCTTGATGTTCTCACAGGATATTTTAATGAAACGATAGCCGAATCGATCAAACGGCGGTTGGGACAGGCTGATGTTGTAACAGGCAGTAACGCATTTGCCCACAATGACAAACCAGAGATTATCCTGAAAGCAGCCAAACACCTTCTGAAATCTGATGGGTACCTTTGCCTGGAAGTGATGTATGCCGGTGACTTGTTGGAAATGATCCAATGGGACACCTTATATCACGAACATCTGACCTTCTATTGTCTTACAACCCTTGCTGTTTTGCTCAAAAGGTATGGATTTAACATCGTTGATGCTGAACGGATACCGATGCATGGCGGATCGCTTCGTGTAATAGCGACTCTGAATTCCAATCAAGCGGCAAACACAAACGTGGCAGAAATCTTAGCTTACGAAAAAGAAAAATCATTGGCTAACCCAAATACATGGGTTGCCTTTGGCCAGGATATCAGCCGAAAGATATATGTAGTGCGGGAAACATTAGGCAATCTGAGCCAGAACAGCCGTATCTGGGGTTATGGCGCTGCCGGTAAAGCCACATTGTGGGTTAATGCATGCCAGATGGATTATTTGGTGGCAATGGCGGATGCCTCTCCCCTGCGGGCTGGCAAACTGATGCCTGGTACACACACGCCGATTGTTTTTCCAGAGGAGCTGAAAAACAACCCTCCCGATTACATCTTTGTCACTGCCTGGAACTATGCCGACCTTATTCGATCTAAAGAGCAATGGTTCAAAGGAATCTGGGTGACACCACTGCCTGAGTTGAGGTTTTTTTAAGAGAAAGTAAAAGAGATGCTATGAAATGTGTTATTTGTGGTGAAAAAAAATGGCGGAATAAGTTCAATCGTCTTGCCACTGAGTTCGTTGAATGCACCAATTGCGGTCTAATCCGAACGGAACCCATACCGTCCTTTGAACAAATCTCTGATCACTACAACAAAAAGTTTGTAACAGGCAATTACGAACTGCTCCAACGATACGATTCGGACTACGAAACTATCTATAGGCAATTTCTTAAATTCACGACATTTTATTCTCGGAACCCTCAAGGACAGAGACTGCTCGACATCGGTTGCTTTACAGGACAATTCCTGGATGTAGCAAAACATGCCGGTTTTCTCACCCACGGAGTTGAGTACCAGTCTGAAGCTGCCAGAATCGCGAATGAAAAACACGACGGGCGTGTGCACTGTGGACAAATTGAGAGTTATTATGAAGCACCATCGAAATCTTTTGATGTAGTCACACTTTTCGGAGTAATTGAACATCTCACTGAACCTGACAATACTGTGCGAATAATTGCTAAACTAATCAAACAAGGTGGCATATTTATTATTCAAACTCCAAACACAGCCTCGTTCCCAGCACGGCTTTTAGGTAAATGGTGGCCTGCCTATGCTCCAGTAGAACACATTCACTATTTTTCTCCACGAAATATCAAAATTCTCTTAGAGAGACATTCATTTCGTGTAGTTAAGCTCGTTACTCATTGGAAGAAGCTTCCAGTTGCATATGTATATAACCAGTTTCAGAACTTTGGCCCTGAGTTTTACAAGTTCATTAGCAAGGTTATTCCGTTTGTCCCTAAAAACGTTCTAAATTGGAAGTTGCCTTTTTACGGTGGTGAAATGTTGCTTGTTGCAAAGAAAATTTGAGCTAACAAAAAGGTTGTTTTAAACTTCGAATGAATTTCTCAGAAATTTCGGTGTGATGTATGGCCAATTTAAAACAAGTACTCATTCTTGGAGGTAAAGGGATGCTCGGCCAAATGGTCGAACGACTTTTATCAAAATCAGACGAGATAGATGTCAAGCATACCTGTCGTGAGCAAGAATCCACCCCTTTCTACTTTAATGTAGAAGATGGTCTCGATGGATTACACAAAATTGTAGAACGTCACGGCACGTTCGATTATTTCATCAACTGTATTGGTATTCTCAACAGCAAAATTGACGAGAAAGACTCAAAATCGTTACATCGTGCTATCTTGGTTAACGCTCTATTTCCTCACGAACTTGTAATCTTAGCTCAGGAGACAGGGACACGGGTTATCCATATTTCCACAGATGGCGTTTTTGCCAGGAATGCCGGTGTATGCCTGGAAGATAGTCCACGCAACTGTGATGATGTTTACGGTAAGACAAAGAGCCTTGGGGAAGTGATCGCGCCGAGCTTTTTGAACATTCGTTGTTCAATTATCGGCCCTAATTTGCCGAAGAAACAGGGATTATTAGAATGGTTCCACAATCAACCGCCAGGAGCGGAGGTGCATGGCTACACGGATCATATGTGGAATGGCGTAACAACTCTCCAGTTTGCAAAGTTGAGCCGCGAACTTATATTGCAGGATTTTTTTGATGTCGTCTGTGATGAAGCGCCCATTCATCATTTCTGCCCTAACCAGGCGGTATCAAAATATGAACTGTTACAATTATTCAAGACCGCATTCAGACCCGATATAACGGTGAAGCCGGTCGCAGATCAGAGAAAACCGCTATCCCGAATATTGGATACACGTTACAATAGTCTAAGAGATTTATTTGATTATGGGCAACCTATGCAACATGCAATAAATGAGTTGACAACAGAAAATCGATATAGGCGAAGAATATGACTAAGAAACGACTTGCGATTGTCTTGGGGATAAGGCCTGATGTGATCCGTGCCAGCCTGATCCTAAATTCAATTCGAGCTACAAAAGAATTCAACGTGAAATTCATCTGGTCAGGCCAGCATTATTCGGACAATCTGAAAGACGTGTTTTTCCGGGAATTGAGTGTAGCGCCCCCGGACATAGAACTGGGCGCTGGCGGCGATACAGACGCTGAGACCTCGGCTGCTGTGATCTCCAGACTTTATCCTGTACTGAAAGAAATGCAGCCCGAAGCAGTCGTATTCTTAGGGGACACTAACACGGTTATGGGATGTTTGGCAGCCGCACAACTCAATATTCCCATTGTTCACATCGAGGGTTGCATGCGTTCCTATGATTGGCGCATGCCAGAAGAAAAATACCGTGGCACAATTGATCACCTGTCGGATGTAATTTACACCTATTTTGAAGAATACAAACAGCAGGGCGTGGCTGAGGGACTCAATCCGAAAAGTATTGTCCTTGTGCAAAACCTGATTGTAGATGTTTTGAACGCTTACTATTTCGCAAAGAAAGATTTCTACGATCAAATGGCAACGGATTCTTTCTTACAGGAACGTGGCCTTGAACGAGGTCAATATTACCTGATGACTTGCCATCGGCGCGAGAATGTCCACATTCGTGAATCTTTTGAAAACATTTTGGCTTTGCTCGGCGCTACCGACCGCAAAATCTATTTTACAGCCAGCTATCGTACTCAGAAAGTTCTGAAGGAATATGGGTTATCACTTCCAGAAAACGTCATCATGGTTGATCCTATCGGTTACCAGGAAATGTTGGTGTTGATGGTTAATTCGCGAGGCGTCATTACCGACTCCGGTACCGTCGTTGAGGAAACATGTGTTTTGCAGGTGCCCTCTCTGCAGATACGTAAAGCGACGGAACGCCCACAGGTATATGATGCCGGCTCAAGTGTAAAATTCGACCCGACCCAACCAGATCGTTATCCACATAATGCTCTCTACGAGAAATTGGAAAGCCTATATGGTAAAACATGGGAGCACAATTTGGGTGACGGCAAGGCTTCGGAACGTATCGTCGACGATTTATTGGATCGTCTCAGAAACAATGGATTTCGCATGCACAAACCGGAGGATTACCATCTGGAAATTGCTCGTTCTTACAGGGAAGACGGGTTGTAAAAAAAGCAATTGGCAGTTTTTGCTTTTCCACTTCATTAAGTTCTTCAAATAACAAAAACCATAGAGTGAGACCTTTGAAAAATGTTCAATTTTGTTCAAGTTCAAGGAAGGCGAAAATTTTAAATGTAGGAATACATAGAGTATTTCGAGGCTTAAAATTTGAGTCTGACGCCGCGTCACGGGGAAATGGCAGTTATGCAAAGGTTTCTAAGAATCATAGAGTAAAATTTTGGATAACGCATTAATCTTTTACTACTTAACAGGAATAGTCTTAGTTTTAGGTATAAGTTTTATTACCTACTTTTTGTTTGCCCATTATAATCTCAGACTGTCTGCCTGGGTTCTATATCTTTTCCCAATATGTTCCGTCTATCTGTTTTTTGCCCAATTATTAAAATATCGCAGCCTGCATTTTTATGTGGATTTCTCTCACTGGGCACAACTGCTTTATAGCATTATTACCTCATGGAAACCATGTAGTCTGAGTGTCGAACTCAGTGTACCAGGAACGATGAACTATTTGTCAGTCCATTTTGTTCCACTTATATATGTTTTAGCTATACCGTTCAAAGTATGGCCTTTGAACGAGACTATAATAATCCTGAATTTCCTTTTAATGATATCAGCAGCAATTCCCATGTACAAACTTGCGTTGACCTGTCAAGGAGATAAACGGTTTGCCTTGTTCATGGCTGTCTTATTGCTTTGGTACCCGACATTTCAATATCTGGTTTTGTACGAATTTGAAATGCTAAGATTCAGCATCCCAATCATTCTATGGATGTTGTACTTTTGGCAAAAGAAAAATATGAAGTACTACTATTTATTTGTGCTGTTGGCGGTACTTGTCAGAGAGGAACTTGGCCTTACGATTATGATGTTCGGCATTTATTTAGTGTTAGCTGAAAGGCAACGCAGAACAGGACTGATTACGGCCTTGATGGGGCTGGGTGCATTTATTGTTATCACCCAAATGATTATGCCAGCATTAAGAGGAGGTGATGGGTATCAACATGTTGCGATGCACTCATTCAGTACTTTTGGTAACTCTGTTGGTGAAATCATAATAAATGTAATTAAAAACCCTCTGTTGGTGCTGAAAACTATTTTTCAACCAATTAAGCTGGCAAACGTGTTTATGTTCTTTCTGCCTCTGTTGTTTATACCCTTTCTATCTCCAGCAATATTAATAGCAATTCTTGCCAATTTTGGAGTCGGGCTGTTAAGCGAATCCATTACCCATATTTCCTATATGCTGTCTTATATATCTCCGAGCATTCCTTTCATTTTTTATGCTTTCATAAAAGGATGGCCCCGATTCTTGGCAATGACAGAAGCCATTATAAAAAAGAAGTTTCGTATTAGCCGATTTGCTAACATTAATTCTGCGGCTATGGCTATGGTGCTTTCCGGGCTTTTAGTTACGAATGTGTTTTTCGGGCCATCTCCCATCTCATTGCAATTTTGGTTTAAAGATCTAAGACCTGCCCCATTTAGGACACAAGACTTTCATTATTCCGCGTATAACATTACAGACCATCACCGGACATTCGATGAATTTTGCGATTTCATTCCAGAATCGGCTATAGTCTCAGCGCCACAATTTCTTCACCCTCGATTGTTTAAAAAGAGAGGGGCCATGGTTTTCCCGCTTCTTGAAAGTGCTGACGGTAGTGTAAAAGCACAATACGTTTTAATTGATAAAACCAATAATGGCCTTAAAAGAGAAAGCCCAGCATATCTTAATCAACATGATTTTGATGTGCTTGAAAAGGATACAGAAAGTTGGAAATTGGTGAAATCAGAAGACGGTTATTATTTGTATGAGAATAAAAGCACGCCATTTACCAACTAAAATCATTTAGCACTTATTTTCGATAGAGGTAGGATTGCAAGATTTTGAGACCTTTGAAAAATGTTCAATTTTTAGAGGTCTCAAATCTTAATCAGAATAAATGACTTCAAGTTCAGACATGAATTATTTTCAGGCGTTCAAATCGATTTTCAACCATCTTCCTAAGCGACGAGTCAAGCAGTTCTGGATACTTTTTATGGGTATGTCAACGTCTGCCTTACTTGAAATATTGGCGCTTGCGGCAATTGCCTTTTTCGCTTCAACGGTAGCAGATCCCGAGGCTGTTTTAAACTGGAAGTACATAACTATTTTAAAACAGTATATAGATTCCAATTTTTTAATTTCAACTTCAGGTCTTATTGTGGGGTCAGGAATTCTAATGGTTATTCTTGTCACCTCGAAAAATCTAATCAAAGGTTTTGTTTTATATTGGGTGGGGCGTTATTGCGCCTTACTCGAAGCCTATTTTGGAGAAATTCTAATTAGTGGATTCCTAAATAAGGATTATGAGTGGCATTTATCCGAAAACACAGCTAATCTAGTTTTAGCAATAGATTGGCGATTATATTTTGGCCGGTATTTTATACTGCCGATTATGCAACTGTTTAATGATCTATTAATGGTCTCTGTCATGCTGTTAGCTCTTTTTATCGTTCAACCTTTGATATCATTGCTCGTAGTACTGGTTATCGGAAGCACTAGCGTATTTATGTACAGTAGTATTCGGGGTCGATTGGACAAAATCGGGACCAGTGCGAAGGATTATCAAATGGCGATTAACAAGGAAGCAACAATGGCTATGCACGGGGTAAAGGATGTAAAGGTTTTAAAAAAGGAAAAGAAATTTAAAAAAATATTTCTTGATAGGGCTGTACCTCTGGCAAAAATATTTGGCCTCCAAAATTGTTTTTCTGAGTTTCCGGTTATTATTCTGGAAACCGCTGGCTTTACTATGCTCGCAGTATCAATATGGTTCATGATATTTTTTTCAGGATCATCCACCGCTGTGATTACGGGAACCACAGCACTGCTGGCAGTAACTGCCTGGAAAGTCCTTCCAGCGGCATCCCGCATACTGGGTAGGTTCACCCAACTGAGAAAGTCGCTGCCATATATAGTCAGTCAAATAGAATACATCCAACAGGTGGAAAATATTGAAGAATCATGGACGGCACATGATAATCCAATAACATCGGACTCTATTTTTAAAAGGGAGATTTGTTTTGAGAAAGTGTGTTTTTCTTATAAAGGGGCCAAATTGGAAGCCCTGCATGACGTCGACTTTGTAATTGAAAAGGGTAAAACAATTGGAATAATTGGAGTGTCCGGGGCCGGAAAAAGCACGTTGGTGGGTTTAATGACCGGATTGTTTACTCCATCAAAAGGCCAAATACTAATAGATGGGAAAGTATTAAACAAGGATCTTATTCCGAATTGGCTTAGCCTTATTGGTTATGTACCCCAGTCTCCATATATTTGTGATGGCACTATTGCCGAGAATGTGGCTTTTGGCAGCAAGGGAGACGAGATCGACCGTGGCAGGGTTGTTGAATGCTGCGACATGGCATTTATGCAGAATTTTATGGACAATATGCCGAATGGTATTGATTCTTTTATTGGAGAGCGCGGAGCAAAACTTTCTGGGGGACAACAACAACGGGTTGCAATTGCCAGAGCACTATACAATAAGCCGGAAATAATGATTTTTGATGAAGCGACCAGCTCCCTTGATACAGAGAGTGAAAAGGCGATACAAAAAACAATTTACAGTTTTAAGGGTAGACAAACACTTATAATAATTGCTCATCGATTAAGCACAGTTGTCGACTGTGATAAGCTTATCTGGCTTGAAAATAGAAGAGTTAGAATGATTGGAAAGCCAGAAAATATACTAGAAGCTTATAAGCAAGGTGATTTTAAAGAACCAATTGCAGTTTAGCACCGATTTTCGCGGCGTGCCAAGCCACTCGGCGTTAAAGGACAATTCAAAGCTCTCGATAAAAAATTTTGAACAAATGATTAAAAAGAAGGCGGAAGGAAGATAATGTTAAACAGACAATCCATCCTCATCACCGGAGGTACCGGCTCTTTCGGAAAGAAGTTTATAGAAACAGTTCTAACCAAATACGAGCCCCAAAAAGTTATTGTTTACAGCCGGGATGAACTGAAACAGTTCGAAATGCAACAACAATGGCCGGATAACGGCGAAACGCCCATGAGATATTTCATTGGCGATGTTCGAGATTTTGCTCGTCTGAAAATGGCCATGACTGATGTTGATATCGTCATCCACACTGCTGCGCTAAAGCAAGTCCCAGCGGCTGAGTATAACCCCTTTGAAGCAGTAAAAACCAATATCATAGGCGGGCAGAATGTGATTGATGCTGCACTGCAAACCGGTGTGAAAAAAGTGATTGCCTTAAGTACTGATAAGGCCGCAGCACCCATTAACCTTTACGGTGCTACCAAACTCACTTCAGACAAACTATTTATTGCTGCCAATAATTACAAAGGGCGGCGCGACATCAAGTTTTCGGTAGTCCGTTACGGAAATGTAATGGGTAGCCGGGGAAGTGTGATCCCATTCTTCTTAAGCAAGAAGACTTCTGGTGTCCTACCCATCACCGATGCTCGCATGACGCGTTTCAACATCACCCTTCAGGAAGGCGTCGATTTTGTTCTCTATTGCTTGGAACATATGTGGGGTGGTGAGTTGTTTGTGCCCAAGATCCCTTCATATCGCATTGTAGATGTAGCCAAGGCAATTGCACCCGAAGCGACGCATAAAATTGTTGGTATACGGCCGGGTGAAAAACTGCATGAGGAAATGATTACTGTCACCGACGCGATGAATACGGCCGAGTTTGACGATTATTTTGCGATTATGCCAAGCTCAAAGCAAATTGAATGGGACCAAAATGCATTTTTGGAAGAAAGCAATGAAAAGCCTGGCCGTTACTGTGAAGAAGGGTTCCATTATGACAGTGGTACAAATAAGGACTTTCTTTCTGTTGATAAGATTAGGGAGCTAATTATTCATAATGTTTCAGAGGCGACGGAATAGAATGATTTCATATGGCAGGCAGTTCGTTGACCAGACCGATATTGACGCGGTTGTGGAGGCGCTGAAAGGCGACTGGCTCACTCAGGGTCCCAAGGTAGAGGAATTTGAGATTGCTCTTAAAGACAAGTTCGGTGCGAACCATTGTTGTGTAGTCGCAAATGGAACAGCCGCCTTACATCTTACAGGGTTAGCTCTTGGGTGGCGGCCTGGTGATATTGTCATTACTTCCCCTATTACTTTTCTATCCACTGCCAATTCAATTATTTACTCTGGTGCAATTCCGGATTTTGTAGATATTGACTCGACTACCTACACCATAGACCCCAATAAGCTTGAAGAGAAAATCAAAACATATAATGCACAGAGCAAAAACGTAAAGGCGGTTATTGGAGTTGATTATGCCGGGCATCCTTGTGACTGGGAAGCATTAAAAACGATTGGGGAAAAATACGAACTGCAACTCATTAATGATAATTGCCATGCTCTTGGCGCTAGATTTCTTGGAGATACGCAGTACGCTGCGAAATATGCAGACGCAGTAACCCAGAGCTATCACCCGGTTAAGCATATCACTACTGGTGAGGGGGGATCTATTTTGACTAATAATGGCAAAATAGATCAAAAAGTACGATTGTTGCGTTCTCACGGCATAACAAAGGATCTAAAGGATATGGGAGGGCGAAATGGTTCCTGGTACTACGAAATGCATGAGGTGGGTTTCAACTACCGGATCTCGGATTTTCAATGTGTTTTGGGGACAAGCCAGTTAAAAAAACTAGATAATTTTGTTGAAAAGCGCAGGGAAATTGCCCAGTCCTATGACGCAGCCTTTGGGATGGACGAACGCTTCATTATCCCACCCGTTTCAGAAAAGGTTGATCACGCTTATCATCTCTATCCTTTGCAGCTAAAATTTGATAAGGTCGGGGTTAATAAAAATGACTTTTTTGAATCCATGAAATCAGTTGGTATCAATTTGCAAGTGCATTACATACCAGTACATCTACAACCGTATTATATGAAGAGATTTGGCTTCAAGCCTGGCGACTTCCCCATAGCGGAAGAATTCTATGCGAATGAGATTTCAATCCCCATCTTTCCGCAACTTAAAAGCTCAGAAATTGAATTTGTTATTGCACAAATTTATGATAATCTTAATTGATTTTTGCCAATGAATGTTGCTGTAATAACTGCAAGAGGCGGGAGTAAACGCATTCCGCGCAAAAATATAAAGGATTTCTGCGGTAAACCTATGATTGCATATCCAATTGAGGCTGCTAAAGTATCCAGGCTTTTTGAGCGTATTATCGTCTCGACAGACGATGCCGAAATTGTTGAAGTTGCCAAATCACATGGTGCCGAAGTCCCTTTCCTCAGACCTGAATCCCTTTCCGATGACTATACCGGAACCACAGAAGTTGTAGCCCATGCTGTAGAATGGATGCAAAACGAAGGTTGGAATCCCAAAGCGGTTTGTTGCATTTACGCCACAGCACCGTTTATCCAAGTAGAAGACTTGTCAAAAAGTTTGAAGCTTTTTGAATCTGGAAATTGGCAGTTTGTATTTGCAGCTACTACATTTGCGTCCCCTATCTTCCGTTCCTTTAAAGTAGCAAAGAACGGTAGTGTCCAGATGTTTTTCCCTGAACATTTTGAATCTCGTTCTCAAGATCTACCGGAGGCAATGCATGACGCCGGACAGTTCTACTGGGGACGCCCGGAAGCTTGGCTGCAGAAGAAGCATATTTTCGGGCATCATTCTACCGTGGTCACACTCCCGCGATGGCTAGTTCAGGATATTGATTCAATAGAGGATTGGGCGCGCGCTGAACTGATTTGGGAACTTATCAATAATCCTAAAAAAGATATTGGAATCCAAACTGATGTGGTTGGATGAGAAGAATATAAAAAATCATAGGAAGATAATATGAGATACTGTAAAAAATGTGTTCAGCCTGATACGAGACCTGCGATCAAGTTTGATAATGATTGTGTTTGTTATGCTTGTCGCTATCAGGAGAAGATAGATCATGAAATTAATTGGAAGAAAAGACAGAAGGAATTAAGAGAAATTGTAAAGTGGGCTAAAAGTAATAGTAAGGGAGGACATGATTGTGTCATTGGCGTAAGCGGTGGCAAAGACAGTCATTTTCAAGCACTTTATGCAAGGGACAAATTAGGATTAAATTGTCTATTAGTGAATCTTGCACCTGATGGAATTACAAAATGGGGTGCGTATAATATAGAAAATTTAATTCAATATGGTTTTGACGCAATGATAATGAGGCCAAATCCTAAAATTTGGAAAAAACTAATAAAATATTCCTTTTGCAAATATGGAAATTCTGTTAAACCAACAGAATATCCTTTATGGGCATCTTCTTATATTGCTGCTTTAAAATTTGATATCCCGTTAGTTATTCAAGGAGAAAATGCAGGTTTAACACTTGGTGTAGTAGAAGGCGTTGGAGAAGGAGATAATGCGTTAGATGTAAATTTATTAGATACAATGGCAGGCGGTAATGCAAGTGATTGGGCAGTAGAAGGTATAAAACTAAATGAGGTTTTATGGTATCAATTTCCGGATAAAAACGAACTTAAAAACTCAAATATTAGAGGAATTTGGCTAAACTACTATACAAAAGAGTGGTCATATAGTCATAACATTGAGTATGCAAAAAGACATGGGTTAATTGGAAGAGAAGGTCATGATCCAAAACTAACAGGGCGACTTAGCCCGTACTGTTCAATTGATGCAGAATCCCATCAGATTGTTAACCAAATGTTGAAATATTATAAGTTTGGGTTTGGATTTGTTACCGATGAAACTTGCTACTATATCAGAGAAGGGAGAATGGCGCGGGAAGAAGCAATAGAATTAGTTAAAAAATATGATGGAAAATGCGGCATAGTATATTTGAAAGATTTTTGCGACTATATTGATATCACAATTGATGAATTTTGGCGTGTAACAGACAATTTTGTTAATAAGGAATTATTTGAAAATGATCCTAAGACTGGTAATTGGAAGCCGAAATTCAAAGTCGGAGAAGACTTTGAGGGATAAAATGGCTTGGATAGTTGGTAATCATGCGTACCCTAAATAAAATTCTGTCAAAAAGTTAGATAAAGCGACAATGGAGGCTATATCTAGTAAAATAAAAAGTAAAATGATTTCAGGAGTGTCTCTTTATGTTAGTACGCTGAGATGGATTGAAGAGAAATTTGGGAGAGAAATTATTGAAGAGATACATGAATATCAAATTGCAAGAACAGTAGCTATGTGGAAAGAGAAAAAAGGTGAATTCAAAGAGAGGAGTTTGAGTGCTTTTTGTGAATATATGGAGGATAGCTGTTCTGGTACCCACGAATGGAAAAAAATAATAGATAAAAAAGATAGAAAATCTTACAGGTTTACACGATGCTTATGGGCAGAAGTGTTTCGCGAATTAGGTGCCGAAGATATTGGTTACTGGATTTGTGAGGGAGATGGTCCTGCAGTTACGGCCTTTAATCCCAAAATAAAGTTTAAAAGGACAAAAACTCTTATGGAAGGAAATGATTGTTGTGATCATATTTATTATCTTAAAAATAAAGATGTAAGAGAATAAATTTACGATAAAACATATGAAAAAACAAAAAACAATAACAAGAACACTATACATAGCGGTTGAAATGTTTAACAGAGAGTTAGACGGCGCGTTACTTCTAGCATCACATGCTGCTCTACGAGGCTGGAATGCAGTTGTAGGAGGCAAGCAGGCGATTTTCAATAATATGAGCCGTTTCAGAGAAATGCCCGGTGTGTTTTTTTTGAAAAGTATCGTTCCCGGTGAAACATTCAAACAAAAAGAGATAGCGGGTTATGGTCATAAAGTAGTTTCTTTGGATGTTGAAGGTCTGGTGCCGAGTAATGGAAAAGCTGGTGTAGGCTTGAGATATAGTAAAGAATCCATAGAACTTGCTGATTTGATCTATTTTTGGGGAGAGAAGCACTATAATTCTGTTTGTTCAGTTTATCCCGAAATAAAAAGTAAATCCATCATAACAGGCAGTCCGATTATTGATGAAATCATTCTAAGAAAGAATAATAGGCCCAAAAGAAGAATAAATCATATTAAAATATTAATTGGAACCAGCTGTGCCTATGCTAATCATTTGAACGGAATTGACTTTGCCCTTAGAATGTCAAGGTGTGCTTTTGGGAACAACCTAGGCGAAAAAGAGCGCCGCGAAATTGAAAATGAGGCTTTACTTGACAAAAAAATATTTGAGTTTTGGAAAGAAGTCATCCTAAAGCTCGCAAGTGAATTTAAAACCTACGAAATAGTTTTAAGACCCCATCCTAGCGAGAATAAAGAATTTTGGAGGACATATGTTAGAAATTTGAAAAATGTTAGAATCGACGAAAATGCATCGATTTTAGATGAAATGATTAATAGTGACGTGTATATTCATTTTAATAGTACGACTTCAATGATATCAAATATTTTAGAAATTCCAACCTTCATGTTGCTACCAAAATTAGCTGCAGATTTATTAGACCGCATAACCTTTGTAAAAAACCTATCTATCACGGCAAGTACCTGCGATGACTTAATCAAAAAGATTAAAAAATGTATCGAGGACCGTGAATATGTGTATGTAGGAAAAGATTTAAGTCAATATTGTATAAATCTGACTTCTGAAAATTTCAGTTCATCTGAATTAATTATTGACAGCCTTGAAAAAAAAATTGATTTCCTGGAAAGTCAAGGAACAATTTTAAGGCGAACATTTGACGAATATTTAAAAGAAAAGAAGAATAAAACAAAATTTTTTATTTTATGGGTGATAGGAATAATATATTCTTTACTTCACATTCAACCAAATGAGTATTTTCTTCCAAAAAATTCCTACAAAATTTCCAGGGCAAAGCAACCGATCACTAGTTTAAAGACCATTAATAAAAAGATGAGTAATTTTACTAAAGTTCAAACAGATAGTAATATTATTGCAAGGCAAATACAAAAAAACCTGTTTGTGATCAAAAAAACTATTTGAAAGAATTTAAAAAAATATGAGTAAAAATAAAGTGCTAACAATCATTGATATAGGATCACATAAGTTAGAAGAGATATTTATCTTATTTAACCCAGGTATAGATCAATTTTTGATTTATGCGAAATGGCTCCTGCTGAGGATAATAACGGCTATTAAGAAGCTGGATTTTCTCAGACTGTTGCGTATTCGAAAACAGTTCGAGATTTTTAAATATTATTTTATCGATAAAAGATCTTATAACATTAAAATCATTTCCATCGAGCCAAATATTGATGTTTCATATAAATTTGTAAAAAGGCTTAGTAAAAAATGTCCAGTACACTATATACCGGTAGCAATTCTGGGCCACGATAGCAGGAATATAATAGGGTTGAAAAAATTATTTTTTTATGATGACACAACATCAAGCTCCATATATATCAAGGATAGACCAATTGATGAAGGCAAATCAAAGGTTTGCGTTGCTATTAAGTTTGGAATTCTTTGGGATGAATTGGTTAAGGAAAATATTATTGAAGAAAGCACTCCTTTTTTATTAAGAATGAATTGTGAAGGATCGGAACTGGGAGTGATAGAGGATTGTCGGAAAAAAAATTTAAAACCAATTTGTATAATAGGATCATTGGGTGATATTGGAAAAATTCATGGTAAAAATGCTAATTCCCAAAGTGAGTCTATTTTAGAAGAGATGAACATTCCATATTTTTATTTTAAAGGTGCGGATCCTTCTACCTGGCATGAGATGATTGATATTTGGGAGCATTATGCATCAAAATATATTAAAAACTAATGAAGAATAAAGTTTTCTTTCTTACCAGAGGCTATAATGATCTGGACTGTAGAATGCCATTGCTGTTAGAATTTTGTAAGGACAAAAAATACCACAGTGTTAGCATCATAGGAATCCCAACAAACAAAGGAATCAATAATCCTAATAAACATGAGTTAAAAGGTCTTCTCTTAGAAAACAATATTCAAGTAATCAGTTTGTTTGATTTGGTAAACCATAAAACTCTATTAAGAATGTTATACTATCTTTACGATAGAATCGACCAAAACAATTCCAATAGATTCTTGGCTAAAGTGTTGTATAAAACAAAAGAGCAACTATTTAATATTATGTTCGTTTTATCAGTGAGAGATAAAATATGGATTGAAAAAATAATTCAATATTTTAAATCATCTATAATAATAATGGATGAGATTGCTTTTCAAAAAGGCAGAAGCTTTTTTGTCGATGAATTAATAAAAAAATATAATATTGTAGATTATTCAATATATTCTTTTTTAACAGGACAAGATACATTCTTAAATTTGTGGCATGATAAAAAGGTAGATTACGAATTTAAATTATATGAGAAAGCATGTATTCCACTTTTTGTGCCAAGTAAAAATGATAAAAATGTATTAATGAAAAAAGTACCGATTGAATCAATCGATGTTGTTGGTAATACAAGATTTGATTCGTCCTGGATAAATACACTTGTCGAAATAGCATCAAAAAACATAGAAAAGGATCATTTGTTAAAAAAGAATTCCGAAAAAAAGATTGTCTTTATGCTCAGCAAAATAGAATATGGTGTTGATCTTCAAAATTTAATTGAAACAATAAATATTTGTGCAAAAATCAAAAATTCATGTGTAATTGTTAAGCCGCATACAAGAGGAATGACCTTGGATGCATTTAAAAGTCGGTTGAATGACAGTGTCTACGATGGAGCAAAATATTCATCAAATGAACTTACAATATGGGCTGATACTGTTCTTTTCACGGGTTCTTCAATAGTTTTTCAAGCAATGCTTTTAAAAAAGAAAGTGATTTATCTTAAATATTGCCATAAATATAATACTATTTTTGATGACAGCGATGCTGTTCTAATTGCAAGGAGCGCAGATGATGTTAAAGAATTTGTAATTGATAATAATATTGATACGCCGCTTCAAGAAAAAGTCAGCAACTTTTTGAAAATGAACATACACAATGGTATTGATTCAGGCCTAGTATGCAGAAGTATCAAAAATCAAATAGAACAATGGGAAAGTTTCAACCTGAAAGGTTCTGAGACATAAAAAAATTCTGAACATATGTTAACATTATACGATATTAAAGCAAAAATCAGATCCGGCAAAGCCTCCATAGGCACCTGGCTGCAAATCCCAAGCAGTGATGTTGCCGAAATCATGGGCCGCGCCGGTTACGACTGGGTAGCGGTGGACCTGGAACATGGTTCATTTACACGGCGAGACCTTCCCGATATTTTCCGGGCCATTGAACTTGGCGGTACTGTTCCTTTCGCTCGGATGGCTGACCTAACAAGGACATCCATTAAGGGTGCCCTCGACTCAGGCGCAAAGGGTCTAATTTTTCCCATGATTGAAAGCCGGGACCAATTAGATGTTGCAATCGATCATGCTCTTTATCCCCCTGCGGGTACTCGCGGCATAGGCTTTTGCAGGGCCAACCTTTTCGGCAAGGAGTTCGATCAGGGGATAATCGAAAAATCAGATACTTTTTTTTGCGCTATGATTGAAGATATCCGTGCAGTGGATAAACTTAATGAAATTCTCAGCCATCCTAAACTTGATGCCATCATGGTCGGACCGTACGACCTGTCCGGCTCTATGGGTTTGACCGGTCAATTCGAGCATCCGGACTTCATCGCAGTGCTGGATACAATTGCCCACAAGGCTGAGAAGCATGAGGTTCCCATGGGCTTGCATGTGGTTCAGCCAGACCCGGAACAACTGGTGGCGAAAATAGCTGCGGGATATCGTTTTATTGCCTACAGTATCGATACGGTGTTCCTGTATCGCGGGGCCGAATGCCCAAAGCTTTAAATCCTGAGGACATTATGAAGATAGTAGTTTTCGGCGGGGCTGGTTTCGTAGGCTCTCATGTATGTGACAAACTTACCGATGCCGGCAACGATGTTGTGATTTACGACATCGTAAACTCGCCCTATCTTCGCCCTGGTCAGATCATGATAAAGGGCGACATTCTTGACGAGACTTCCGTGCGTGAGGTAGTACAAGGCGCAAGCGTAGTATTCAACTTCGCGGGTATAGCGGACATCGGCGAGGCTAATAGCCGACCTGTTGACACAGTAAAATACAATATTCTCGGCAATACCAATGTTCTGGAAGCTTGCAGGCAGGCCAAAGTAAACCGCTATGTATTCGCCAGTTCAATCTACGTCTATAGCGACTCAGGTGGGTTTTATCGATGCAGCAAACAGGCCTGCGAGACATACATTGAAAACTATCGTGAAGCCTTTGGGCTGGAATATACTATTCTGCGCTATGGTTCCTTGTACGGTCCACGTGCGGACACTCGCAATGCTATTTACCGCTTTGTTAAGGAGGCCATGGAAAAAGGCACTATTACCTATTACGGAACGCCCGAGGCTTTACGCGAATACATACATGTGGAGGACGCTGCGCATTGCAGCGTGGAAATCCTTAAACCGGAATATGCCAATCAGCACATAGTTATTACAGGCCACCAGCAAATGATTGTCGGAAACGTACTCAGAATGATCGCTGAGATGCTAGGCCGGGACATAAAATTCAATTTTCAAGATGACCGGACCAACACGCATTATACAATTACGCCATACTCGTTCAATCCTCGTGTTGGGAAAAAGATGGCTCCCTCTCTGCAAGTCGATCTGGGTCAGGGGGTTTTACGCGTCATTGAAGACCTGCACAAAGAACTCAACCCTGACTTACATAATGTCGGGGGATACCTTGTAGAGGACAACTCATAAATATCATCGCTATTATCCCGGCCCGCATGGGGTCCAGCCGTTTCCCAGGCAAACCTCTGGCAGACATTCACGGGGTGCCCATGGTCGGGCATGTTGCCTTTCGAACCGCAATGAGCGAGCTTGTGAGTTCCGTCTATGTTGCCACCTGTGATAATGAAATCATGGACTACTGCAAAAGCGCAGATCTCAAGTGTGTTATAACTAAAGATACGCACGAACGTTGTACTGATCGCACCGCCGAGGCCCTGCTGAAAATTGAGGCTGAATTGGGAGCCAGCACGGATATTGTAGTAATGGTCCAGGGCGACGAGCCTATGATTAGCCCGGAGATGGTCGATGCAGCCATTAAACCCATGATGGAAGATCTTGGCATCAATGTGGTCAATCTTATGGCCGAGATGCATACTGCCAAGGAATTTGAAGACCCTAATGAAGTGAAAGTCGTTGTGGACGTGAATAATGATGCCCTGTATTTTTCTCGTGAACCCATCCCATCCCGCAAGAAAGGAGTTATAAACGTACCCATGAACAAGCAGGTATGCGTTATCCCTTTTCGCCGCGACTATTTACTAAAGTTCAACGAGATGCCTGAAACGCCTCTTGAAGTAATCGAGTCCGTGGACATGATGCGTATTCTGGAGCACGGAGATAAGGTGCGAATGGTGCCCTTTCAGGCAGATACACTGGCAGTGGACACTCCGGAAGATTTGGAACAGGTGCGGGCGTTTATGGAAAATGATCCCCTTCGAACGCTATATTCAAGCTAAAGCTTTATGAAAATATCAATCAGCACTTCTTCCTTCGCCAAATTCAGCAATGAACCTCTTCGCTTACTTGATAAAGCTGGCATTACCTATGTGCTCAATCCTTTTGGCCGCAAGCTCACAGAAGACGAAACCATTGAGTTATTACAGGGCTGTGTTGGTCTAGCTGCTGGCACGGAACCTTTAACTGAAAAGGTGATGGATGCTTTGCCCGAGCTTAAAGTTATCTCTCGCTGCGGTACCGGTATGGATAATGTGGATATGGAAGCAGCAAAAAAGCGAGGTATCGTTGTGCGCAACACCCCGGACGGCCCCACCCTTGCCGTGGCCGAGTTGACCCTCGGCTATGCCTTGGATCTGATGCGTCAGATTACGCGTATGGACAGAGAATTGCGATTGGGAACCTGGAAAAAGCGCATGGGCAATAATCTAAAGGGCAAGAGACTTGGGATTATTGGTTTCGGACGTATCGGACGCGCTGTAGCCGAAGTGTTCACTCCTTTGGGCGTTGAAGTGGCGTTCAACGACCCGGTTGCTCAATCCGAAACGTATCAGAAGATGAGCGTTAATAATTTGCTGGCTTGGGCGGATATCCTGTCGTTGCATTGCTCCAAAACCGGTGGGGAGTGCTCCTTATTCACTGCTGAGCAATTGTGTATCATGAAGCCGGGCAGTTGGATCATTAATGCCTCACGCGGAGGTATGGTGGAGGAGGGTGCTCTTTACGAAATGCTCAAGTCAAGGCATCTCGCCGGAGCAGCTATAGACGTTTTTGAACGCGAGCCATACGATGGCCCTCTTACGGAACTGGACAACGTCATCCTTACCCCGCATATCGGGTCTTATGCCATGGAAAGCCGTATCCAGATGGAGGTAGATACGATTAAGAATCTTATTGAAGGTTTAAAGGATAATAAGTAGTGCCCATTTCCCTGGTCGTATTCGACTGTGACGGTGTCCTTTTGGAAAGCGTGGATGTCAAGACAAAGGCCTTTGGCCAGACCGTGGCAGAGCATGGATCCGAAGCTGTGACTCGGCTGATCAATTACCATATGGAACATGGCGGTGTAAGCCGGTACAAGAAATTTGAATGGTTCTACACGGAAGTGCTGGGTCGAGAAATCACCGAGCATGAATTACAGACATTGGCTGAACGTTTCAAACAACTGGCCTTTGACGGTGTAATGAGAGCGCCCATGGTGCAGGGCGCAATGGAGGCGCTTGAATCACTACATGGCAGAATCCCATTATTTGTGGCATCAGGTACACCCCATGACGAGCTGGCCCAGGTGTTTAATGAACGAAACCTGGATCGTTTTTTCCAGGGCGTGTACGGGTTCCCTCCGGGCAAGGCCGATCTATTGCGGCGCATCATAAAACAGCAAGGAGTAACTCCAAAAGAAATCCTGATGGTCGGCGACAGTACAACGGACCTAGTTGCAGCAGAGGAGTGCGGCATTTTTTTTTATTGTCGAGGTGAGCAGTTAAAGCAATCAGGCTGGCCTTGGAGTGAGGATCTTCACGGACTTGTGGAATATATAAACGGCAGCAATTTATGAAAGAAGCAGAAATACGACCGCAGGACATTTTTGATGAATACCTTCGCCTTGCTCAGCAGGATACAGAAACGTATTTCAGAGATGCAAAAAGGACTGCGTGCAATTGTCCTGCTTGCGAAGAAAAAGGGGAACACGCCTTTAAAAAGAATGGTTTTGATTATGCACTATGCAATGCTTGCAACACGTTGTTTGTAAGCCCTCGTCCCGAAGCGGAAGCGTTCACGCGTTACTACGCCGAGTCTCCTTCTTCAAAGTTTTGGGCAACCACATTCTACAAAGAGACTGCTGAAGCAAGACGAGAAAAACTGTGGAAACCCAAAGCGGCCCAAATAGCTGATATTTTGAAATTTCAAAGTGCTTTAAACCATAATGTAATCGATATTGGGGGGGGGTATGGAATTTTTGCTGAGGAGATGTCCAAATTAATTGGGCGACCCATTACCGTAATTGAACCATCTCCACACCTGGCAGAAGCTTGCCGACAAAAGGGCTTGGATGTTGTGGAAAGTTTTTTGGAGCAGGTAACTCCGAATGTATTGCCTGTGTCAGCAAAACTCTTTGTCAGTTTTGAATTGTTTGAGCACCTGCATAGCCCAATAGATTTTTTAACACGGTTGAATATACTTATGCAACCCGGTGATTTGTTCATCTTTACGACCCTTTCTGGGCTAGGTATAGACATTTTGACACTTTGGGAACGTTCAAAATCTGTATCTCCTCCACACCATCTTAACTTTTTCAATCCGCATTCGGTTCGAATTTTATTGGAGCGTTTAGATTTCAATGTACTTGCTGTAACTACCCCCGGCCAATTGGATGTTGATTTGCTGTGTGAGCATGCTTCAGTTACAAACCGCTTTTGGCAAAGATTCAAAGCCATTGCTACTGAAAAAGATAAACAGCAATGGCAGAAGATGATTGCTGGTACTGGCTGGAGTTCTCATATGATGGTTGTGTGCAGGAAGGGTTAAACAGCTTATAGCCATGCAACATTTTGAAATCAGCTCTTTAAACAGCCGATGGGTCTGGCTGTCACATGTTTTGGATATAGACACACCGGCCTATGGTGGCGGATCTGGATTGAAGATTGTTTCGGAAAAAAGCATCGATCGGGGTGACTCTTGTAATACAGCCAATCTTGAATTTTCCAATCATTTGGGCAGCCATGTAGATGCACCGTTGCACTTTGTACCCAACGGACGCTCTGTGGATGATTATTCGCCTGAGGATTGGATGTTTGATTATCCGCTTCTGGTGAATATACAAGTGAGGGATTCTGAAGTGGTGACAATATCTCACCTGGAAAAGGTGATACAAAACGATGAAATCTCCGAAACAGATCTTTTGCTCATCTCCACTGGTTTCAGCAAGTACCGGGTGGAAGATCGCTATTGGCAAGCTGGTCCGGGCTTAAGTTCTGAGATAGCAGACTGGTTGCACCAACATTTTCCTATGCTCAGCGCCGTCGGGGTGGACTGCATTTCAATTTCCAGCCTACAGCATCGGGAAGAAGGGCGTAAAGCACATCAGTCTTTTTTGGGCAACGAAATACGTATTTTTGAAGACTTGGTACTAGATAATATCAAGAAAGAGGAGACTTTGGTCAAGGTCATTGCCCTGCCAATGCGTTTTAAAAAGGGTGATGGGGCGCCATGTACTTTAGTTGGACTCCTTGAGAAGGGCTAATCGTCAGCTGTTAATGTATAATAGGATATTAGAGCAAACTCATTTAACAATTAATAGGTTAGCAAAATGAAGATTGGAATGTATACAAGTAGAAACGATAAGTACGAATGGGTGTATGAGCAGTTTAAGAAATATTTGACCAAAAGCGTGCTCGATGTGGGTGCGGATGAATGTAAACTGCACAACCATCTGAAAAATACTCGTTACGTGGGGGTTGATAAGAAGGGGTGCGATATTAATCTTGATCTTGACAAAGAGACTATACCGGGCACGTATCGAGAGTATCATGTAGCACTGTGTTTCGATGTCCTTGAGCATTTGGAAAATATTCATCTGGTATTTGATCGCATTTGTTATCTTGCCGACAAATATGTTCTTATCTCACTGCCAAATTGCTATAACGGCATTCTTTCGTTTATCCAGGCAGGTCAGTATTCAAAAGAAACCAACATGAAGTTTTACGGACTGCCGGTAGAACCCCCACTTGACAGGCATAGGTGGTTTTTTTCAGGTAAAGAAGCATACAATTTTGTGAAAACAAGAGGTACAAAAAACGGTTTTGAACTGGTAGAAGTGATTGATACTGCTAAATTGGGCAAGAAAGGTATAAAAGGCAGTAAATTAAATCTGCTTAAAAAGCTCATGTTCTGGAATCCAAAAATTAAAGAAAGGATTACAGACTTTGAAATTGGCACACTGTTTTTTCTGCTTGAGCGGGTTGAAGAAGTTTGGGAAAACTGACGGTCTATGAGAAAGAGCGAAACAAAAAAATGAAGTTATTCCCATTAAAAGACATAGGCAATTTAATAAGTCGGTCCGATCTGGCGCATCGTGGCTGGACAGCGGAGATTTGAGAGGTGAACCGGGAGAAAGTCATTCGAGTTGAATGATATTCAGAACAGACTTTGGAACAGTTGGGCGGTTGTAATTTCTCTCTGATAGCCGGATCACGTGAGCCAGAATGTCAGCACGTTTTTTGTTAGGGACCTTTTTGGATTAACAAGGCTTCAGTTCCTCCTTCATTGTGCTGTTAGATCTTTCAGAAGCTGGTCTCAGTTTCTTAAAAGTTTGAAAACGTTCAGTACCACGTGGGATTTCATTGATCGGCCGGGGATGTTATTTTACATACATATAAGGATATTTTAAAGATATGAAAATGAATATCTCAGTAATCGTACCCGTCTATAACAGCGAAAAACCCGTGTCCGTTTTTACTTGACCATTACAACGTGTACGAGAGGTAACCCATATGACGCAAAACAGTAGCAGGGCAGCAACACATCAATTAAAAGCTTGGACTGGTCGGTTTGGTGATGAGTATGCGGATCGGAACGACTACGCTGACCAGAAGATGAAACCGGGTGTGGCGGCATTCCGACGGATGCTCGGTAGACTCAACCTCGAGTCTGTTCTAGAGGTAGGGAGCAACATTGGACTCAACCTACTCTTTATAAATGAGTTGTTTAAGGGAAGTGTAAAGCTATATGCTGCTGAGCCCAATCGAAAAGCCTTTGACAGATTGATATCGCAAACGCACATGAGGTTAGAGAAAGCCTGGAACTGCGATGCGCTTCAACTACCATTGGAAGACTCTTCAATAGATCTCGTCTTCACTGCAGGCGTTCTTATACATATTGCACCGGGCGATCTCGCTCATGCAACGGATGAAATCGTTCGGGTTGCTCGCAAGTATGTGCTCTGCGTCGAGTACTTTTCTCATACGCCAGAGAAGAAGTCCTACCGCGGTCGGCAGGGAATGCTTTTCAAGCGAGACTTTGGCGCATTTTACCAGGATCGGTTCCTCAACCTGAAGTGTAAGAGGTATGGGTTTCTTTGGCAGAGGGAGTTCTCCATCTTCGATAACCTGAACTGGTGGCTTTTTGAAAAAATGTGAAAGCTGATGCGCAATAACTATACGAGGGAAGGGCGGTGAGATATTGCAAGAAGTGCGTACAGCCCGACACCAGGCCTGGGATTCTATATTGATGCAAAGCAAGTACGTTCAGCATCATTCCTTTCTTTTTAGAGAAGAAAAAAGAGGGTGTTTTGCCTATAACGGACCCGAAGATTCCTTCGATGAAGATAACAGACTTAGCTAAAGCAATACGCCCTGAATGCAAAACCGAAATTGTCGGGATACGACCAGGTGAAAAATTACATGAGGTTATGGTCCCCAAAGACGCTGCCTACAATATAGTAGAGTTTGAAGACTATTATGTTATTAAATCTTCGTTTAGAACTTTTGAACGACGTTTTAATGGAGGGACATCAGTACCAGAGGACTTTGAGTACAACTCAGGGACAAACCCCTGGTTTTTGGCGATTGACGAGATGAGAAGGATGATAGATCCCTTTGAAAAATAAAGCGCTTCTCATTCGTGCTGATGCCAGTACGACAATCGGCACAGGCCATATTATGCGGTGTTTAGGGTTAGCACAGGCATGGCGGCGTTCTGGAGACGAGGCTACTTTTGTGATGGCTACGGAAAGCCCAGTTTTAGACCAGCGTTTGCGTGATTCTGGTATGAATGTAAGACATATAAATGCAGCGCTTGGGAGTCAGGATGATGTACAGCAGACATTATCATTAGCAAAAAGGATTATGATAGACTGGTTGGTTGTGGATGGGTATCAGTTTGGTGCTACTTATCAGCAAGCCATCAAAGAAACGGGCCATTCCTTGCTATTCATAGATGACTATGGGCATGCTGATCACTATTATGCGGATTTGGTGTTAAATCAGAACATTTGTGCAGACGATTCACTATACACGAACCGTGAATCATATACCAAGTTGCTGTTGGGTACTCGTTATGTATTATTACGTGAAGAGTTTTTGACCTGGAAAGACTGGCCGCGAGAAGTCCCTGAAAAGGCCCATAAGATATTGGTAACCCTTGGTGGCGGAGATCCTGACAACGCAACTCTCAAAGTAATTAACGCTATTAATAAGTTGGAGATAGAAGACCTTGAAATAAAAGTTATCATTGGCCCAGCCAATCCTCACATTGCTTCTTTAAAAGAGGCCCTTGACCTTTCACCCTTGACCTTTCACCTTTTATCTTCTGTAGAAAATATGCCCGAATTAATGGCATGGACAGATGTGGCCATTGCGGCAGGCGGCAGCACGTGTTGGGAAATTGCATTTATGGGGCTGCCCAATATTGTACTGGTATTGGCTGAAAACCAGCAAGGTATTGCTGAAGGATTGGCTGAGAGAGGCGTAACAATTAATTTGGGGTGGTTTGATAAGGTATCGGTTGGAGATATTACAGACGCAGTGGCCGGATTGCTCAGCGATAAAGAGCGACGCGAGAATATGATCAGTAGGTATCGGCAACTGGTGGATGGTTTCGGGGTAGGGAGAGTAACAAATATTTTGGAGAGAAATGTTAAATGAGAGTTTTGGTTCTTGGGGAAATTGGTTCTCCTATTACGACCATTGTGAAAGCGAATGGAAACGAGGTCGTAGAGTGGATAGATCCCATTGGTGTTGACTACTTGAGATTGAATCGCATCAATTTTATTGTCAGCTTCGGATATCGGCATATCATTAAGCAGCCTGTTTTAGAATACTTGTCCGAACGTGTAATTAATTTGCATATATCCTACCTTCCATGGAACCGAGGTGCAGATCCAAACCTCTGGAGTTTTCTAGAAGACACGCCAAAAGGTGTTACAATCCACTATGTTGATGAAGGTATTGATACTGGCGACATTATCGCCCAAGAAAGAGTGGAATTTAGTAAAGAGTCAGAGACGCTGGCTACGACTTATCAGAAGCTTCGGCGAGGAATTATAGATCTGTTTGCTGAAATATGGCTTGAGATAATAGCTGGTACTTGCCCAAGGCAAAAACAGCCTTCGGGAGGTTCTTGTCACAAGACCTCGGACAAAAAAAGATTTGAATATTTGTTTGTAAAAGGATGGGCTACCCCTGTAGTTGATCTTAGAGGAAAGGCTATACCTGAGGCGTAGAAAAGGAGCGGTCAGAGAGGAGAAAATATTTATGGGTGATAGAAGCATGCCCGCCGTCAACATCAATGGGAGGGATGTTGGTAAAGGGTTCCCTTGTTATGTTGTAGCTGAGATGTCGGGCAATCATAATCAGAGCTACGAGAAGGCAGTCGAGATTGTCTATGCAGCCAAAAAGGCAGGCGCAGATGCCATTAAGCTTCAGACTTATACGCCGGATACGATAACCATTGACTGCGATAACGAACATTTCAGGATCGGAAAAGGTACCATCTGGGAGGGGCAAAACCTTTATGATCTTTACCGCGAAGCTTACACCCCCTGGGAATGGCAGCCGAAACTAAAGGAAATTGCTGACACCTTGGGGATTGACCTCTTCTCAACACCCTTTGATGAAACCGCAGTAAACTTTCTGGATGAGATGAATGTGCCGGCATATAAAATTGCCTCTTTTGAACTCTTGGATATCCCCCTTTTGCGCAAGGTGGCCCAAACCGGCAAACCAATAATCATGTCCATCGGCATGGCGACACTTGCCGAGATTGATGAAGCAGTGCGCGCCGTAAGAAAGGCAGGCGGCAGCCAATTGGCATTGCTTAAATGTACCAGCGCCTACCCTGCCCCGCCAGAGGAGATGAACCTGCGAACCATACCCCATTTGGCCAAAGCCTTTTATCTCCCCGTTGGTCTGTCTGATCACACACTCGGAATAGCGGTTCCCGTGGCATCAGTTGCTCTGGGAGCGTGCATCATTGAAAAGCACCTTACCCTGTCCCGCTCGGTCCCGGGCCCTGACAGCGCCTTTTCACTGGAACCCCATGAATTCAAGACTATGGTAGAGGCGGTTCGCACAGCAGAAAAGGCCTTGGGTGAAGTAAGCTATGAAATGACAGAGGGCGAGACCACCAGCCGGGTCTTTCGGCGTTCGCTCTTTGTGGTGAAGGACATGAAGGCGGGAGAGGTACTTACAGAAGAAAATGTACGTTCGATTCGTCCGGGGTATGGTTTACCGCCGAAGTATTTAAAGGATGTGTTGGGGCGGCGGGCAGCTACCAATATCTGGAAAGGCACTCCGCTTAGCTGGAATTTGGTAGAGTAAGTATCTGGGGGTATTCAAATATAGAGACCTTTATTGCACAACCTGCCAAAACGTCAGTTTCCATAGAAATGTGGCTGGAAACGGGCTTTTTTGACCGTGAAAAATTGATTTCGCCGGAATGCGCTATGCATAGAGAATTAGAACGGAATAAGCCAGGCCCCTGGCGTTAAATTGCATTTAAATTTTATGAGAAAATTCACTATTTAAAGAATGGATAATAGAAATGCCAAAGATCATTAATCCTTTTTCTGTAAGAAGTGATTATGAAGTTTGTAATAATTCACTGATACATAAACTCACTTTTTTCTCTTTTATAATATTTGTCATTTCACTACCGTTTACTGGGATCGAATGGGATTTGTTTTCTATTGATAGGCTTGAAATAAAAATTACAATGATTACCTTTCCTCTGCTTTTTATTAGTTGGTTAGTAGGCAATTTAAATTTTTCAAGAAGAAGGAATTCAAAAGAAATACTGTTTTATTTCTTTGCATTTATATATGGAGTTTCGCAATTTATTTCTATTATTAATTCTCCTTTTCCATTGGAATCGGCAAAACAAGGAATTATTATTGTTTCTTTATTAATGATGATGATTGTTATCTCTGAAACAATATTAAACAAAAAAAGTGCCGAATATATATTAATCACAATCGGAACTTTATCTCTACTGATAGGAAGCGTGGCAACTTTAAACTATTATTTTTTTGATGGCTACGTCGGCAGATTAGGTCTTAGCGGATCCTATGTGATAGGGATAATTAACTTGGGCGGCGATCCGCCTTATTTCGGAGATATATTACTTTATTCGATCGGGTCGGTTTTTTTTGTTGCACTGAGGTTTAGAACCAGGAAGTACTTAAAGTGGGTCATTGGGGGTTTTCTTTTATTGTGGATGTCAGCTATTGTGTTGACATTTACCAAGGGAGTAATAGTAGCGGTAATATGTTTTTTCCTTTTATCTATTTTCCTTTTGAAGGGGAAAAGACACACAATGTTATTGATTATGATATCATTTATTATAATCGTCCCAATTAATTTTCATTTAAGTGAATTAGCTGCAAGTAGATTTAAGAGCCCGTCTGAATCAGAGCCTTATGTGAGCACAGGTTGGAGCAGAAGCAGGTTAAATGTACTTTCCAAGCATGCTTCTTATCCTTCTCCTGGAGCATATTCAATATCAATTCGATTAAAAGCAATAAAGGTAAGTTATATTCAGTCATTAGACAATAAGTGGTTTGGTCACGGGGCAGGGTCTTCGCAAAAGTTGTTGCCACAAATGGCAAACCAGTATGATAAAAATATTGATGCAGAAGGTCGTTTAAAATTGGAATTAGCTGCGGTTTATGGAGAAGCTGTCAATACAAGCATTATCGATTCTCATGTTCTTTTTTTGACAGAATTATTTAATGTTGGAATGTTGGGAGCTGTCTCTTTAATGTGTCTGATTGCTTTTGTCATGAGGGAACAGCTAAAAGCAATAAAATCATTTAAATTCGAAATTGTTGACTTGAATAAGTTGCAATTCGCGACACTTATATCCATGCTGATATATAGAATGTCAGCTAGTTTCGTTGTAATACCATTTTTATTCTTTATTCTTGGATTGAATTTTGGAATTTGTAAAGTGTATTGGAATCATCAAATCGAAAAAGCTGCATAGCATGTTCATTTAGAACGAGAAGTCTTTTTTATGAAAATAATTATTTATTTTTTACAAGCATGCTGTTTTATTCTTCCTGTTGTTACTGTTATTAGGTTGTGCAGATCTAATAATGGAATTGAAGTTGATCATGTTTTTTTATTTTCATGTGGTTTTATTTTTTATTGGATTATACCAATTACGTTAGGAAACACGCATTATTTTAAAGTCTACGAAAGTTCTTATCCATTGTGGATATCAATATTTGATAACATTCAAGATAATACATGGGTAGCATATTTTCTGTGTTGCCTGTTGTTTTACATTTCGTTCATTGCAGGAGATTTATTCAACAGATATATTTGTAAAGACAACATAAAAAAACAATATTCTTTTAACAAGAAAATGCTTAATATGTTTTTGATTATAAACATCGCTTTGGCAATCTTTTTTGCATATCCTATGTATCAATATTTATTTATAGGTTATAAAAAATCAACGCAGATTCCTGCGCTTGGATCATTTACGGCTGCTACGATTATGTTATTAAGTTTGGCCTTTATATATAGTGCTAAAGCATATGAAGAAGATAGGGCACAATTAACATTTAGAAAAGCTATTTTCAATCATTTTTTTGTATGTTATTTATTCTTCGCTATCTTACTTGTTTCGATGGGAGGAAGAATAATTATCATTTCATCGTTATTGATGCTTACATTATTTTACTCGGTTTATTTTAAACCCGTACGACCAATATATTTAATTATGTTCTTTTGTTTACTTGTTATTTTATCACATTTTATATTATTATTTAGAAGTGGTTATTCGTTAGGAAGACAACTGAATCCAGAGGAATATTACATTCTTAAGGTGCCTTCTTTTCTTCTATCGGAGAATTATAATGTAAGTTTTTCCTTGCTCGATTTCTTAAATAAATATGATTTTCCACTTTTGCGTTTTCCTATTGCTTTGCTAAGTGAACTTATAACGTTGATTCCATCAATACTTTTACCAACAAAAAATAGTTTCATACTAAGGCCTGATAATTGTTCTGTATTATCACCTGCTGGTGGAATGAATGCATTTGTTTCCCTTTTAAGACATTTTGGGATTATTGGATCTATGGTTTTCCTGTTCTTGCTATCTTTGGGTTTAGCATGGCTTAAAAGAAATCCTATACTGCCATATTCAGCCATTTATATTATGGCTTCTGGCTGGCTTGGTTGCTTTTTCTTTAGAGATCTTCAACAAACCATGATAAAAGAAATATTAGAGTTTTCAATACTTCAGCCTCTTTTTATCACTATGATTTGTTTTAAAATGAATCAAATGTTTTCGATGAAAAAAAGAAATTCTCAATAAACTCTATAGTTGGATAAAAAGCGGATAATGTAAAATAAAAATACTTGGGGATTCCCCGAAAATTGAGGTTCAGATGGGCGGACATTACCGCTTCCGCAAAATGCATCGTCTTGAAATTTCTTTTTATCTCTTATCCATTTTGATACAGCCCCATGGCCGATTCCAAGGTCTCGTTCCACCTGGATGCAGGTAGGGCCGTTTTCTTTTACAAGGCGGATGGCTTCCTCTTTAAATTCTTTTGAATAAGTTTTTCTTTTTCTCATTGCTTGACACCTCCTGATACTATAATTTAAATTAGCTATTCAAGGTGTCAACAAATTTAGGCCCATTCAAACATCTTCGCTGGAGGCTTCTTCAGGCAAGCTTAGATATATGAAACTGGTTTTGTTTTTTAGCTATGGTGTTTCTCTTCGAATGTGGGCTGATTCGGGGTTATTAGATCGTGAAATACTATTATATGATCGTCTAATAAAGCTTGGAGTTAACGTTACATTTATTACATATGGTAATGAAACGGATCACATAATTGATAAGAAAATACTAAACGTGAAAATTATTCCTATCTATTCGTTACTGAAAAAGCCCCAAAATAAATTGTTCAGGTTCATCCAATCTTTTACCATTCCATTTTATCTGAAAAAAGTCATAAAAAGTGCTGACATATTAAAGACGAATCAAATGTATGGTGCATGGGTACCTGTTATTGCCAAATTGTTATTCAATAAAAAGGTGATTATTAGATGCGGCTATGAATGGTATAGGAATACGTTTATAAGAGTAAGTTATAAGGAGAAGAAATATTCATTATATAAAATTGTCGGCTTAATAATATCCTTTCTCTCATATAAACTAGCAGATAGAATTCTAATAAGCAACCAAGGTGATGCTGATTTTATAAAGGATTTGTTTTTTGTTGGGTCAACAAAGATATTCATATTGGGCAACTATATTAATATCAATCGATTCAGATGGCACGGGCCCGGACAGTCTGAAAGAATTCTTTTTATTGGTAGATTGTCTGCTCAAAAGAATCTTTATAATTTGTGTCATGCAATAAAAGGTTCAGGAATAGGGTTAGATATCATTGGTGACGGGGAGTTAAGAAAAGGAGTAAATAATATAGTTCAGAATAATAAGATTGATGTAAAATTTCTTGGTATCTTTCCTAACAGTAAGTTGCCGGAAATGATAAATAAGTACAAAATCTTTATTTTACCGTCTGTCTATGAAAATAATCCAAAAACATTACTTGAAGCCATGGCATGCGGCAGGGCTGTTATCGGAACTGATGTTGATGGTATCAGGGAGCTTATTTCTCATGGTATCAATGGCTTGCTTTGCGATACTTCAAGTGTTTCTATTTGCGAAGCAATCAGATCTTTAGAAAACAATGATCAATTGTGCTTTCGATTAGGTAAAGAAGCAAGAAAATATGTCGAGAAATATCACAGTTTAGATAATGTTGTAAAAGCTGAGCACAAGATTTACCTTGATGTGGTCAACGAAGTGTGAAGATATGCCTGATATCAGCGTATTAATGAGTGTTTATAATGGAGCAAGATGGATAAGAAATTCGATTAATAGCGTATTGTCCCAATCAGAGGGCGACTTCGAGTTCATTATAATTAACGACGGTTCAATAGACAATACCCCCTTGATACTTGATTCATACAAGGATAAAAGATTGGTTGTCAAAAACCAAAAAAATATAGGCCTAACCAAATCGTTAAATATAGGATTAAGTATCGCAAGAGGTAAATTTATAGCAAGAATTGATGCTGACGATATCTGTATTCCAAACAGGTTTTACGAACAAAAAAAAATCCTTCTCAAAAATCCTGAAGTTGTCTTAGTTGGATCAAATGCAATACTGATAGATGAAAACAACAATGAAATTGGTTATACAGTATATCCCACGTCCCATGATAGTTTGTTGCAAAGGTTAAAAAAATTTCAACCAGTTTTCCCCCATTCATCCATTTTTTTCAGAAGGGATACTATATTATCAGAAGGGGGATATAATCCGTACTTCCCAAGGTCACAGGATAATGAACTATATTTAAGACTGTCTGAAAAATACCAATTGGCCGGATTAGGCGAGTATTTAGTAAAATTAAGGATTACTAGCAGTTCGTTAAGTTATAGTAATGATTTGCAATTGAAAATGGGAATAGCCGCATTAATCTGTTACTATAGAAGGAAAGAGGGTTTGAAGGATTTCTCAAGATCGGAAGATAATGACTGGTTTCTCTTTTTAAGACAAGTTGAAAAATTGGTAACCAGAAAAAAATTTGATAAAAAGCGTGTAGCGAAAAGCAAATTCAGGTATTGTCGAACACTGTTCAAACGGAAGGAGTATTTAAAAGCCCTATCAGTTCTAGTTGATTGTTTCAAAAGCGATCCTATGTTTCTTCTATATAGAGGTATTAATCTTAATGTTCCAAAGGATCTGAAACAGTTTTTAGCCAACGAGAATTCGGTTTCTTAATTTGGCTCATTAGAAAACCTTAATGCAATTACAATTAGGAAACTTAAAAATTTAGGTAGAACGAGTAAATTTCCAGCCAAATTCAAAGAAGGAATATGAGAGCGAGAAACACGTCTTTTCACAAACTTAATGCTGACAAAGGTCTTGCTAATTGGAAAAAACTTCTATGGATACTTCTAAATGTATTTAATAACAGTTACTTCCCTAATAATGTCAAGAATCTTAATATAAAAAATTTCTGTCCCGATTTAGGTGAAGCTGATTGGAGAAGAATCCATATTAAGTCTTCACCTGCTCGTTCTCTCTCTGATTTGTTTTGGCTGACACTTGATTGGGCAGCTATTAAATCGGAGTTAAATAACATTCATATACTTGATATTGGTTGCGGGAAAGGGGACTATGCTTTGAAATTAAAGGAGTTCTCCGAAGGTAATATTTCACGCTATTGTGGAATGGACATCATTCCTAATAAAAACTGGAAAAGGCTAACACAAGCGCATGAATTTGTTACATTCAAACAACAGAATGCCAGTAATCTATTCAAATTTATTCCACAAGATACTAATATTATTATATCGCAATCTGCAATTGAACATTTTGAAAATGATTTGTTATATTTTCAACAACTAAAAGATTATATTAACAAAACGAATGGCAGTATAATTCAAATCCATATTTTCCCATCCAGTGCTTGTCTTAAACTCCTTCTGTTGCATGGAGTTAGACAATATACACCCAGAACTGTGTCAAAGATAACAGAAATTTTTAATTCACATAATTCTTATTCAATACTTTTCAGGCTTGGGGGTAGGTATTGTAACAAATTGCATTATCGCTTTATCACAAAACCTTCTTTAATTAAGAAAAAAAATGATTGGAGAAATACGAAAACTGAAGAATATCAAAGATTGCTAAAAGAAGCTGTAGAAAAAGATGCTAAGTCCAAGAATTATCAACCCAATTTTTACGCATTAGTGGTTCATTCAAATTACAAAAACAAGATATTTGAAACAATGAAAAGCCTAAGCGGGTAACCCTGCGAGTAATGCTTTCAACTATAAGCTTATTCCATCCTTTTAGTCCACCGCGGCGGACAGGGAAGCTTCGAAATGTAAGGAATAATCTTATCATATTCGCTATCTGATCCACAGTAAACTACAGGAAAGGGGCTCTCTATGTATTTTCAGATGTCTCTCGTTATATTACTTCATGGTGTATAATTTTCAGGAATATCCACAATGATCGCAGGATTTTTCGGTACGCTGAAACCAGACAGGGCACTGGTTGGAGCTTTGGCATTGGATAGTAAAGCTGGTCAGAAAAATCCTACAGTGATTGAAGGTGATGGTTTCTGGTCATGTCTCTTTTCGGATTCCCGCCAGCACCTCGACCCTCCGGCAGAAATTGATAGTATAGCAGGGGTTGCTGCGGATCCAGTGTTTGTAGGTACATTGGAAGAGGGTTACCGGAGGGCTGCGCCGGCCGAGTGGATATCAGGCCTGGCAGAAAAAGGGGTGGCTTTCTTTCGGAAGACCGTGAACAACGTCTGTGCAGCAGCAGTTGAAAAAACAGATGTTGGTCTCCGGCTACATCTGGTCTCTCACCGCCTTGGTCCAGGACGAATCTATTACCGTGCAGTGAAAGGCGGTATCATCTTTTCCTCAGATATAAGAGTCTTGGCAAAGGTTGCTCCTACGAAAGCGAACCCGATAGGTTTATGGTCCATCATTATATATGGGGCTGTTCCGGAACCTTTAACGGTTTTTGAGGAGGTATATGCAGTTCCGATTGGTCAGGCAGCCACCTTTGAGCTTGGCGAAGACATGCCAACATATACGCCAATACTCCAGCTCAATTTTGTTAACGAATTGGAACCAGATGAAGAAGCTTGCCTGATTGAGACCAAAAGGGCTCTGTGTGCCGGGTCGAGGCTGGTCGCCAACCTTGGCACTTCAATGACAATCAGCGGCGGAATCGATAGTTCTTTGTTTCTATGCCTTATGAAGGAAGCTACGGGCACGCGAAAACAGGAATATATGTGTCGATTTGGACCGGATGATCCCGAGATGACCTATGCCTTTCAAGCGGCAAAGGCTTCAAATACTGAACTAAAGGTCTTTGATCTATCGGAGGACGATGTTCTGGGGGCAATCCGTCATGCGGCAGAAAGTGCAATACACCCCTTCTCTGACTTTTCTGCCATACCGGTTGCATTTCTGCTTTCACGCATTGCTGATGACTGTCCCGATTGTCCCTGGATTTTTGATGGGAACGGCGGGGATGACTGCTTCGGTGTTGCCGAACAGGAAATGCTCGGCAGATGGAAACGAACGACCGCAGTTCCAAGTCTATTTCATAGTATTGCAGCCTCCTTGTGGCTTCGGTTGGGTCTTTGGAAAAGATATGGCTTATTCGATATTGTCCTGCGGAAGCTTTATCAATCTTCAGAACACAGGACGCATCTTGCACCCTTTGTGTTTGGTCACACCGGGATGACCCATTCAGATCCAAGCTGGTTTCCCAAGATCAGTAACATACTCCAGGCCACCTGTGATGCATGCATTGGGACTCAAGGCAGTGAACCTATCTATACCAACTTCTATGCTACCCAACTGCTACATGTTTGTAACCGTTTGTGGACAACTAAGGCATTGGGGCCGGCCCATGACCTTGGGAAAAGCATGCTGTATCCTTACCTCTGGAGAGACGTACTTACTTGCATGAGCAAAATTCCCTGGCAACTGAAAGTGCGCAATGGCGTTGCCAAATGGCCGCTCAAGAAAATGCTCGAAGACTATATGCCGCATGATTTCATTTATCGGCCCAAAGCCGGCTTTGTCCCTCCGTGGCGGAGATGGCTTCGACGCGAAGAGGTCAATCGTTTTACTCGGGAAACGCTGTTGGGCGGCACAGGTTACATTACAGCCATTCTAAAAGAAGAATGGATTGAGCGTATGTTAAAACACCTGAAAGAAACTGATGTCAACCCTCCAGCTATGACCTTAAACACTATATGGGGCGCACTTGCAACCGAACTATGGCTTCAAAAGACGCTTGGATGATCAAACCTCAAGCGTTCTTTCAGATCAAACAACAACCCATATCGGTACCAACTTTTAAAGTGGTATGATGGAAATTCGATAACATGAAAATATTACTCATTGATCCTCCATACGAAAGATTCATTGGATTTAAATCAGAATGGTTTCCTATGGGCATATCCTGTATTGCAGCTTATTTGCTTGAACGTGGGCATGAGGTGGCAATATATCATGCTGAACACGGCCCTGATACAGAGTATAAGTCGGTGGTCAAATATTCAGAAAATTTTAATAAATATAAATCAGCGATTGAATCGAACGATCATCCTATATGGACCGAGGTAAGAAAAGAAATTAATTCATTTTATCCAGAAGTTGTCGGTATTAGTGTTCTTACTTCAAAAGTACCATCAGCTTTCAAAATAGCGAAGATATGCAAAAATATAAATCCCCAAATGGTGGTGGTTTTTGGAAATCATCATCCAACAATAAAACCTGATGAGTTACTATTCAATAAAAATGTTGATTTTGTTGTAAGGGGTGAAGGAGAAGAGACATTTAGTTCACTCATAGATAACTTAGATAGTCCATCTCCTAATTATCATACGATAGCCGGACTGTCTTTTCGTGATAATGGTGCAATTATAAATAATAATAACAGAGCATGTATTGACAATCTTGATGCATTGCCTTTTCCTGCTCGTGATAAGCTGTTAAATTTAGAAACATATACCCCAACTCAGTTGAGCATGGTAATGACTTCGCGGGGTTGCCCCTATAGCTGCGCTTTTTGTGCTTCACACAATATGTGGGGCAAAAAGGTTCGTTTCAGATCCATTGAAAACATTATAAACGAAATAAATGAATTAAAAAACGTGTACTCTGTCAAAAATATTACCTTTATGGATGATTCATTCACTATAAATAGAAAACGTGTAAAAGAACTCTGTGCGGCTTTGATTGAAGACAATATTGGTATTACCTGGAGCTGTCTTACCAGAGTTAACATTATTTCTGATGAGATTATAGCTTTAATGAAAAAGGCTGGTTGTACTAAGGTCGATGTTGGTATCGAATCAGGAAATCAAAGAATTTTAGATTTAATCAACAAGGGCATAACAATTGAACAAATCAGAAAAGCAGCCGAAATTTTGAAAAGAAATAAAATGTACTGGTCAGGATTCTTTATGTTCGGATTCCCAACGGAGACGGAAAACGAGATTTTTGATACAATTAGTTTTCTAAAAGAGCTTAAACCGAATTGGGCAAATATCAGTATTTTTACCCCATATCCGGGAACAGAATTATACAAGCTCTCTTTAGAAAAAGGATTAATAAACGAACCACCCGATTATACGTTATACTCCCATCAAAATTCTAATTTACGTTTTACAGATAGGATACCAAAAGAAAGATTTTATTCGCTATCTCGCCACATCCTTTCCGAGGTTCATAAATATAATAGTAGCTCTATATCTTTGCTAAAAAGAGCTTTAACGAGAAAATATTATAAGAATCCTAATCTATTCCTACAAGATGCAAAAAAGGTAGTCTCTTGGTTGAAAAAGTGAAAATAGCGATCAGTACCTTATCGGGTATTAGCTACGGCGGAGCAACATATTTCGCCAATCTTATTCCTGCTCTATCCAAATTAGATAAACATAATGAATACCATATTTTTACTCATGCGGGGAGTGATTTGTCAGAAATGATAGATCAAGAGAATTTTTTTTTCCATGAATATTCAGGTAATAGTCACTCTGCGTTCAAGCGCCTTTTCAGGGAACAATTCATTCTCCCAGTAGAGCTAAGAAAAAGAAAGATTGATATTATGTTCACAGCGAAGAATGCAAATATAATGCTTGCACCATGTAAGACAGTCATTTCTATCAGAAATATGGAACCATTATGTTATAAAAATTACGAGAATCATTGGATTCTGAATGTCTTTTCATGGTTGAGGAGAAAGTTTACCTTAATCTCGATTAATAATGCCGATAGAATAATTGCGGTGTCACAATTCGTTAAAAATTATTTGGAAAATCTCCGCCCCGAGCTCGGTGATAAAATTAATGTTATTTATAATGGAAATCCGATAATCAAAAAATCATTTAAAAAAAATGTCTATAATAAGTCTCCAACATTTATATTATCTGCTTCCAAGTTTGTTGCTTATGCGAATCAATTAAATTTAATTGAAGGATATGCGTTGCTATATGAAAAAAATAAGGAACTGCCTTCCTTATGGTTGGCAGGAGGAATCCTTGATAAAATTTATTTTGAGAAAATACAGAAAATAATATCTAAAAGAAATCTGACAAATAAAATTAAATTTCTCGGATTAATTCCTCATAAGCATTTAATTGAGTTATATTTCCAAGCCCATGCTTTTATATATCCTTCCACTTTAGAAGCATGTCCACAAACGCTCATAGAGGCTATGGCCTGCGGGGTTCCCATAGCTTCTTCCAATGTGCCACCCATGCCTGAAATATGCGAAACTGCGGCAGTTTATTTTGATCCGTATGATAAAAATGATATTGCGGAGAAAATAGATTTAATTTTGTTTGATGAAAGCCTAAGAAAACGTTTAAGGAAAATCTCTTTAGAGCGAAGTCGGTTTTTCGACTGGGAAAAAACAGCGACCTCCCTAATCAGAGTATTTGAGACGGCTTATCAAGATATTTCTCAAAGGGCGCCTAATTTACTTCAAGAGTAACTCTGTATATGAATATTGTTTTAATTGCCGATTCTTATCCGCCTGAAATTCGGTCTATATCTCTTATGGTGCAGGAGTTGGCTGAAGAACTTGTTTCAAGAGGTCATAGTGTGACGGTTGTTACGTATTGGCCACGATACAATTTATCTGCAGATGCAAAGAAAATTAAATTTAAAGACCTTTCAATCAAAAATAACGTAAGAGTGATCAGGGTTAAGACCCCACCACATCACAACGTAAACTTTATTATAAGGGGCATTTCCGAATTAATCTCTCCCTTCCTTTTTTGGGTGAAAATCAAGAAGCTCATTAACCAAAAAATTAATGCAGTTATTGTTTACATTTCTCCACTTCCTTTGGCACTAGTAGGAAGTAAAGTTAAAAGAAAGTATGGTTCAAGGTTTCTCCTTAATATTCAGGATAGTTTCCCTCAAAATGCCATTGATCTTGGAATTTTAAAAAACAAATTGCTTGTCAAGTTTTTTGAATATATAGAACAAAAAGTTTATAGATATGCTGATAAAATAACATCACATACAGAGAGCAGTAGAAAATTTTTAATAGAAGACAAACAAATACCACCTGACAAAATTTCTATTGTACGTAACTGGATAGATGTAAGCCCTTACATAAAGGCTCGAAAGACAGATCTGTTTAGAAAAAAATATGGGCTCGAAGAAAAATTTATCTTTTTGTTTGCCGGTATTATTGGCCCAGCTCAAGGACTCGATCTGATTATAAAGGTGGCAAATGAGCTTAGTGAAATGTCAGAGATATGTTTTTTACTTGTCGGCCATGGAAGTGAGAAAGAAATATTAAAAAAGACGGCTGACCTTTATCGATTAAAAAATGTTATTTTTAAGGATTTTGTTCCTATCGAGGAATATCCAAATCTCGTAAAGAATGCAGATGTAGGATTGGTATGTTTAAGCAGTAAAAATAAAACCCCCGTAGTCCCAGGAAAGATATTGGGGTATATGGCGGCATCCATTCCTGTAGTTGCTTTTCTTAATAAGGAAAGTGATGGGCACACCTTAATAAAAGAAGCTGGATGCGGTTATTCAATTGCATCTGATACTTCTCCAGAAGAAGCAAAAAATATAATTATCAGGATATATAATGAAAAAAGGAAATTGGGTCAGTATGGAGAAAACGGGTTTAGGTATGTTTCAAAACATTTCACAAAAAGTAGCTGCATCGATAAGTTAATAAAACTAATATAACACTTGCAAAACTTAAAAGACTATTGTCCTGGCCCTCTAATGAAACTTTTTATGGCAATAAAATTCAATAATGTCATAAATTCATGCTAAAGAGGTATCGCTGTTGAATCGTATTTTTATTACCGGAGCCAGCGGTTTTATCGGAAGCACACTGTGCAGAAGACTAACGTCTGGCAACAAAGTTGTCGGGATTTATCACAAAAAAAAGCCTGTTGGCTCAGCAGCCATTGTCTGGGAACAAGTTGATCTGACTGATTCAAGCGCAGTGGCCGCGATTTGCGAAAAGTATTTTCCAGATGTGGTCATTCACTGTGCTGGTATTGCACACCAGAAGATTGGGGCAGTGGGTGGTGAGACCTATATGCGTGTTAATAGTCAAGCCACAGCCAACCTTGCAAGAGCTGCTTCTGGTAATAATCCCGCTCTCCGTTTCATTTTTTTGTCTTCTGTGTCTGTGTATGGCGAAGGTCCGCAGATTAATCCACAGATTACCCCAGAGGAATGGTCTCCATATTCCACGGGGCAGGCGCAGATTACGCAGAACAAAAAAGATGCCTCACGCAAAGGCGCAAAGGCGCAAAAAAGAAAAAAGAATGGTAATGATTGGGTTGGCGAGAACGGGAATTGTCAGCCTTCAAGCGATTATGCCTGTAGCAAGCTAGATGCCGAGCGCCGTCTTACTGCTCTATCAAACAAGGGTATGATTCGGGATTTGGTCATCTTGCGCCTGGCGCCTTTATATGACAGGAATTGGACATTGAATATCGATCGTCGGGTATTGGCACCTCTGAACCTGGCCTATATCCGTTTCGGTTCGGGCCTGCAAAGAATTTCTGCACTAGCTAGACCCAACCTGGTTGATTTTATTCATTTTCTCTGTCACAGATCAGCCTCAACCCCAAGGATTGATATCTTGAATGTCTGCGATGAGGAAGCCTATGAGTTTAACAAGGTCATCCGGGTGTTTAAGAACTCCAAAATAAGGCCAAATCGGCCTGTTATTTCCGTTTCATTACCTGTTGTCTGGTTTGCAACCCGCATTGCCGGAAGTCTTTTGCCTGATAAAAAAAAATGGATTCATTTGTGTTATGACAAACTGGCGACCGATCTGGTTTTTGATAATGAAAAAATGTTGAAAACGGGTTTTAAGCCGGTTCATTCTTTGGAGACAATATTCCCATCCGCAGATTCCGCAGATTAACGCAGATTAAATATCTCACGCAAAGGCGCGAAGACGCAAAGATAGAAAATTATGACTGAGAATGAAATCGCTAAGATAATTGTTGATGCGGCATATGGTGTTCACAAAAGGCTTGGACCCGGTCTTTTGGAATCCGTACATGAGATTATTTTGGCTTATGAATTGAGTGAAAGAGGGCTAAAGGTTAAACGGCAAGTCCCAGTAACAATTGTTTATAATGACATGAAATTTGATGAGGGGTTCAGGGCGGATATCATTGTTGAAGATAAGGTAATAGTAGAGCTCAAGTCTGTTGAAAAAGTGGTTCCGGTACATAAGAAGCAGTTGCTAACCTATTTACGATTAGCGGACAAAAGATTGGGGCTTTTGATAAATTTTGGTTCTGAGCTTATCCGTGACGGCATATCAAGAGTTGTAAACGGTCTAAAAGAATAACTTTGCGCCTTTGCGCCTTTGCGTGAGGCAGATAAGATCTGTGGAAAATTTAGTTTTATACACAGCGTGCATGATCTTAGGCGGGGCCGGAGCCCGGATCATGGGTAAATCCGGTCTTAAATTTGGGTTTGTGGATCGCCCAAATGAGCGGAGTTCCCATGCGATGCCAACACCAAAAGCCGGGGGGATTGGCATCCTGACGGCTTTTGTCGTGTCTTCACTAGTGCTCAGAACGCCCATAGCTTTCTGGCTTTCTGCAATGATCCTTGCCCTGGCAAGTTTTTATGGAGACAGATTCCCGATTTCTCCAAAGTTGCGCTTGCCGGTCCAGTTCATTGCAGCCCTGGTTCTTCTTTCTCCTGTCCTGTTTTCTGGTTCATTCACCGGCTACTATCTTCTGACGACTGATCACTCCCCACTGACAACAGCTCTTGGTCTTTTGTCTCTATCTGTCTTCATTGTGGGTACTGCAAATTTCTATAACTTTATGGATGGGATCAATGGGATCGCGGGGATTACAGGTGTAGTGGGGTATGGGCTCCTGGCTTTTTTTGCTTCCCTTGCAGATATTAACTCTTCTTTCTCAACCCTGGCCATCTGCGTCTCTGTTTCCTGCCTCGGCTTTCTTCCCTTCAATATGCCAAAGGCAAAGGTTTTCATGGGAGATGTAGGGAGCATTTTGCTGGGGTTTGTGTTCGCTGGGATGGTCATATGGCTTTCCAGAAGCCTTCTCGATTTTATCTGTCTGTCCGCTTTTCTGTTTCCTTTTTATGCAGATGAGTTGACAAGCATGGCCATCCGTATAAAAGATGGTGAGAGGCTTTTCCGGCCCCACCGGAGACATATCTATCAGCTTCTATCAAACGAAAAAGGGATCTCTCACTGGAAGATTTCGGTGGGATATGGGCTGTTCCAATTGGTTGTGGGCGTTAGTGTTCTGCTGCTGAGACACCTGGGGAGCGTTATGGTGTTATCCCTTTTGGCGGCTTATTTTGGGGCATTTATCGTGCTCAGTTCTTTTATTCGCAAGAATGTGGCTACATCGGTGTCAGGGATTGATTAACCGCAGACGCAAGCCGACAGGTGCAGACTTTTTTCCTGACTGGTCTGGCCGCGCAAAAGCGGCAATCGTTGCGCAGAGATATGAGAGCGAGAGTAAGAACGTTGGTGCCTCGCTAGCCTACGTGGCGACTATGTCAGCAAATAAGATATAAATAGAGGCATTGGAGTGCTTCGGTTACCACAGCTAGGTCTACACGCTTGACAATAAACTCTCTTTACCCCATAGTGGTTACTCCACTTGTGGTTCATCGGTGAGATAAGCTATGAGAATGAGATTTTTTCGCAGAAATGTTTTGGTGATACTAGGGATTGACGCCGTCCTGCTGGCCGCGGCCTGGTATGCGGCACACCTGGCGCGCTTCGATTTTGCCATCCCGGAGGAAAGATGGATCTTACTCAAACGGATGCTGCCTATCATTCTGACCGTCAAGATCACCACTTTCTATTTTTTCGACCTTTATCGCGGTATGTGGCGCTACACGAGCATTACCGATCTTCTGAACATTATCAAGGCTGCAACCATCGGTTCCCTGCTCTCGATAACCCTTATTAGCTTCGGGACCAGATTGGTCGGTTTCGCACGCTCTGTTTTCATCATTGATTGGTGCTTGACCGTTTTACTCATCTCCGGATTTCGATTGAGCGTCCGTCTGTGTTTTGAATTTTCCGGTGAGGATAAAACTCGGCGGAATACTGCGGCAAGAATTTTCCGGCGTTTGAGAAAAAAACGTGCTGATTGCCAAAACCTGCTTATTATTGGTGCGGGTGATTGCGGGGAGAAGATTTATAGAGAGATTCGTGACAATACCCGACTTCACTACAATGTGGTAGGATTCCTCGATGATCATTCGGCCAAGATAGGCATGAAGATACATGGCATTCCAGTGCTGGGTCTTATTGAGGATATTGAGGCGGTTGCAGAAAGTGTTAGGGTTGATGAAGCGCTTATCGCCATTCCTTCAGCCAACTCTGAGCAAATGCGCCAGATTGTGGCTTACTGCAAGGACAGCGGCATACAATTTAAAACTATACCGGGTATGGGCGAACTCATCAATGGCAAGGTGACTGTGAATGCCATTCGAGAAGTGGCTTACCGAGATCTACTGGGTCGTGAAGTAATCAAGCTGGATGAGGAGCGAATCGGCGCTTACCTCCAGGGCCGCCGTGTGCTGGTTACCGGCGCAGGCGGCTCCATTGGCTCCGAACTTTGCCGGCAGATCTGCCGGTTCCGGCCGAAGAGAATCATGCTATTTGAAAGGGCAGAGAGTCCTTTGTACGAACTTGAGCTGGAACTTAAACAGAATTTTAGCGGCATAAAGATTTTGTCTTTGCTTGCGGATATCCGAGACAGGCGCCAGCTTGAAAAGGCCTTTGAGGCTTCTGAGCCTCAAGCTGTTTTTCATGCTGCTGCCTATAAGCACGTGCCCATATTGGAACTTCAGCCCTGGAAGGCGATTAAGAACAACATCCTGGGGACGAGAAACTTAATTGACATGGCAAACAGGTTTGACATAGAGCGCTTCGTTTTCGTCTCCACTGATAAGGCAGTTCGCCCGGTTAACGTGATGGGCTCTTCAAAACGTGTGGCAGAAATGCTGGTGCAGGGCCACAACGGTTCCAGCGTTTCAAATACCCGATTCATTACTGTGCGTTTCGGCAATGTCGTTGGGAGCGTGGGCAGCGTGGTTCCGCTCTTCAAGAAGCAGATCGAAAAGGGGGGGCCGGTCACCGTTACCCATCCTGACGTCACTCGCTACTTCATGACGATTCCAGAGTCCTGCCAGCTTATCCTTCAGGCTGGTGCTATGGGCGAGGGCGGGGAAATTTTCATCCTCGATATGGGAATTCCCATCAAGATTGATGACATGGCCCGGGACCTGATTCGTCTATCCGGTTTAGAGCCCCATGTAGACATCAAGATCGAATATATAGGTCTCAGACCTGGAGAAAAACTTTACGAGGAGTTAATCACGGAGTCCGAAGGTGTTGTTTCCACCAGCCATGAGAAGATCATGGTTCTCAGAGGAGAGGAGTGTGACGTGGTACCCTTAAATGGCCAGATCGATGAATTGGCCAAACTAGCCTACGACCAGGATACCGAGAAAATAAAGGCAAAGCTCCAGGAGATTGTACCTGAATATAAACCGGTTTCTCCTGAAATAGAGAGAATAGTAACTAGTGCCCATCCATAAATAACGTAACAAGTGTTGGGCATGCGGTAAGTTTCCAATTCATAAATGAGGAGTTTTGTTGCCGAGCAACGCTTCGCGCCTGATGAGCAAGGCCGCACAAGGGTTTTCGTTGAGGCGTACAG
>SDBU01000629.1_pt1 | contig 49419 bp, 84 predicted proteins | sample 2277071 | NCBI WGS metagenome assembly SDBU01 (sample SAMN10397929, study PRJNA504765) | marine sediment metagenome | isolation source: marine sediment core GS08_GC12, 126 cmbsf | place: Arctic Ocean: Gakkel Ridge, Loki's castle | collected 2008
GGACATGATGGTGCCCCGGCCCCCATTCTCCCGGAGGGCGGCGGTCAGCGTCTGCGTGGCTGCCAGTACGTCGTGTTGGGCGTAGGCACTGGTATCCAGACTCAAGGTGGTCGTGAACCAGTCCATCGCATAGCCAACTTCCATGGCGTGAGTCTCGCCTGCCGCTATGGTGAGCACGTCCACATCGCCGATGTTGTTGGTCCCAGCAGGTAGAGCGTTCTCGATCTGCGCCACTGACACCGTGCCCGTGGTGATGTCGGATACCGTCACATCTGCTATGTGCAACTTCCCGTCACTGTCCATAGTGAGCGGTAGGTAGTCGCCATCAGCAGCCAACGCGGTTGCTGCATCGTTGCGGACACCCAGCACAAAGCCGCCTCTGTCCCCGCTGGTGTGTGGCGCGTCCTCGTACATAGACGTGGACGCTGCCTGATTCGTCACCCCGCCGCTGATCGGGCCATGCAGGGCCGTCAGCATACCTACCAACAGAACTATTGCCAAGACCGCCGCACCTATAGCTGCCCAAACTTTCCTGTTCATATTGCCTCCACTTCTTCTAACTCATTAGTTGAAGCCACACATTCATAGATAGACTTTCGTCGTCACCTGCTGCATCATTGAAACTCGTAGCCGATCTGTGCCGCCAGACGAAATACAGAGTCTTCACTTCGTGGAACCGAATCGGCTCAAAGTCCCGCCTGTTGAGAAACGCGCCGTTGTCCTCCGCTGTCCATTCGCCAGACGATATATCCACGGCTGCAATGAGTGTCTTCCACTCATCGGCACTGATCCCGCTTCCATCGTCCCCCGCGTTGTGGCCCGGGTCGGCATCGAAAATGAGCAACTGGCCCGCTGGAAGCAGGATAGCCCCAGTTCCCTCCTCAGTCGAGATGAACGTGAACGCGGTTATGATCCCACTTCTAGCCTTGGCTCCCGTGACGCTGTAAGACACCGCCGCGCCGAACTCGTTCTGGTCAACCACCTCGTCCGTGCCTATGAGTTCCAGGACACCCGTCTCTCTTGGCGGAAACATCGGTGCAGTCAACATGGTCATCCTCCCATTACGTCAAAGGGCGGAGCCAGAGCAGTATCATTGGCTCCGCCCTTGTCGTTGCTTGGTTTTAGTTGTTCGGCTACGTGCCCGTGCTAGTCGAGCGTGTAGTAGATGCGGAGGATCGCCTGCCCAGCAGCCGCGTCGTTATTCGTTTCGGCGGCTTGGCAGACTACGGTGACTGCGGTCCCGCCGACATCGCCCATGATGTTCAAGAGGGGCATATCAACCGCATCGCCGCACCTGTTCACCTCGATGGCGTTTTGGACATTCAGTGCATCTACGTAGGCATCCGTGTCGCCGCCCGAGATACCGCAGTCTATTGCGGTGGCCGCGGTATCGGTCCAGACAATCTCTACGGTAAACGTCGAGTCAACGATATTGGCGTTCGCCGGTATCACGCACATCGTCACCGCTGCCTCGACATCGGTGTGGTCAATCTGCTCCTCGCAGACCCACACGACACCTTCATTGGTGGCCGCGCTGTGCGCGAAGTCACTGCCGTCCTGCACTTCAAACTGGTTGGCCGAGATTACGAAGTCAAGGCCAGCAGAAATCGTAATGTCCATGTTGCCGTTGGCAACCAGGTCAACCCCTGTGGCAGTTGCCGAACCCAAGGTCAGGTCCGCTGCACCGCCAGGCTCAATGGTCAGGGCAACTATGCCGTCAGTATCTGATGCCGTGAGGATCACCGCTGTGTCAGTGTTTGAGGTAAAGTCGAAAGTGGCGTTGGCGCTATTGATGATGCTCTCGGAGTTCTCGGCGAACGTCAAGCCAGCGTCCGAATCGATCGTGACGTTGGTCGTGCTCGCGCCACCCAAGATCATCTCCTCCGCTCCGCCAGGCAGAATCGTCAGTGCCGCCACAGCGTCGTCGTCAGATGCGGTGAGGATCACTGTGCCTCCGGCGTTGGCGGTGAAGTCGAAGGTGAAGTCCACCAGGTTGTTTATACTCTCGCTTTGGCCAGCGAAGGTCAAGCCGACATCGGAGTTGATCGTGACATTGGTCGTGGCCGCGCCGCCCAAGAGGAGCTCCGCCGCCCCGCCAGGCAGAACCTGCATGGCCACCACGCCGTCAGTGTCGGAAGCCGTCAGGATTACTGTGGTGTCTGTATTGGAGGTAAAGTCAAACGTGGCATTGGCGAGGTTGTTGATGCTCTCGCCGTTCTCGGTGAAGGTCAGGCCAACGTCAGAGTCAATGCTCACGTTGGTTACGTCACCAGAGCCGATAGTGACTGTGCCTGCGCCGCCGGTGTCGAAGACCGTGTCGGAGGCACCGCTATCATCCTGACCCATGAACGTGAGCGCTGCCGCCTCGTTGCCAAGGAGGATTAGGTGGTGGTTCGTCACGCCCAGAGTGAGTTGGTCGAGGTTGGTAGGATCACCGATGATTGGATTCGCGCCGATATTCACAGCATAGAGGATATTGGCCGCACTCACATCCAGCCCGTCGGTCACGCCCTCATTGACCCCGCTTGAGGTAACGATGATCGCGTCGCTCATGGTGGCGGTCGTGGTCTCCTCATTGTCAATGAAGATCGCGGCATCCATTATCGTATTGGCCGTGCCTTCCTCCCAGACGACGCCAATGCCATAGAAAGTGTCGCCGGCATCGCCTGATTCGCTGGTAGCATCAATCTTGAACACCCACATATTGTCAGCGCCATCGCCGTCGTCCACCTGGTCAGCATCTATCAACAGAGCTTCGGTGGTGCCGTCAGTGTGGGATGGGGTGAGGGAGAGCTCAATACCGTCGGCCAGGGTGAAGTCTGTGTCCGCGTCAACCGCGCTGGAGTTGGAGATCTGCGCAAAGGTTATGGTGTTGGCGGTTATTTCGCCAGCAGAGACAGACAGGAGCGGCAACACCAGCTCGGCATCGCCCGTCGCGTCTGTATCAATCGTGATTGCCGTCACGGCGGCCCCGCCGAGGGTGATTGCCCCAGCTCCGGCTGTGGTGAAGATTGTATCGGCTACGCCCGCAGCGTCAGCCCCTGATATGGTAGCGGTATTGGTGCCGTCAACTGCGAAGATGAAGGCGTTGTTGGTAGCCCCCACCGTAAAGCTGTCGTCGTTGTCGCCCAGGATCAGGTTGCTGCCGATAGACACAGCGTTCAGGATCCCAGTATGGCTAACGTCTATGCCGTCGGTAATAGCTGTGGCATGGCCGGTCGCGGTTACCCGGATCCCGTCCAGGCAGGCGCCTGAGGTGTTTTCCGTACACTCAAACACGAGACCTGCCTCGTAGCTGCCCGCGGCTGCATTAGTGGTTGCCGCAGCAGTGATAAAGATGCCGAATACATCACCGTCGGCGTCGTCTGCGGTCATAGTCAGCACCACACCGAAGACATCCTCGGCGGCGGTCGCACCTGTGTTTTGAGTGATCGCAATGTCAATGGCAGACACGTCCGCGGTTATGGTGGCCACGTCAACGTCCAAGCCCGTGGCAGTGTGGGCTGTGGTGTCAGCGTCTATCAGTACCGTTTGAGCAGCGTCGAGGGTGAAAGTAACATCATCCGCAAACGTCACCGCGCCCGCCGATGAGAGTGCGCCAGCATAATCCACGACGAACACTTCTGTACCATCGTATTGCTCCAGCACCAGCAGGTCAGCGGTATGCGTGCTGTGGCCCTGGACGGTCAGCACGTCCTCGTCCTTTCTGGCATCAACCATCAAGGACGTGAACGTGGTAGCCTTCTGTACCTCCACTTCCTCGACCGGCTTAGCTTTACTACAGCCGGCCAGCACCAGCACGAAGACCAAGAGCAGCATGGTCAAGATTCGCATCTTCCTCATGTTCGTTCCTCCATTTGCTTTGCTAGGAGCCTAGAGGCGGTCGGCCCCCTGATATGCACCCATCTGTCATCCTGTACTTATCCCACACAGAACCAAGTACAGGAGGGTACCCCGTGCTTCAGTTCTTTAGTCGTCAGCCTATGCGGTCGTCTCGCCAGTCAACATCCAGATCTGCACCAGGACGCGAGTATCACTGTCCAGGTCATTAGCATCCAGCGAGAGCACCGAGCCGGCAGCTACTGCTACCGGCGTCTCTTCCCCTCCGAGGTGGGTCGAAATCCAACTGCCTGGCGTGGCCTTTACCGCGCAGTCTACCTCGCCGATGATCTCGGCCCCATCGTCGTTGATATCAATGGTGGCATCTGAGTCATTGGTGTGCGGCGATGCAACTACCCCCACGATGGTCCCTGCGACCAGGACGGTGATGTAGCGGTAGTTAGTCGTCAGGGTTGCGCCCACCTCACCGTCGTTAAAGCTGAGAATCACCAGTCTCTCGTTCATTTTCGCCTCCTCCGGCGTCAGTCTAGGCTTATGCCTCGCCAGTCAAAATCCAGATCTGAACCTTGACGCGGGTGTTGGCAGCCGCAGCGTTGGCATCCAGGGATAGCACGCTATCCTTAGCTACTGCCACCGGTGTATTCGCCCCACCGAAGTGGGTTGAAATCCAACTGCCAGGCGTGGCTTTAAGCGCAGTGGAAATCGCGGTGATGACCCCGGTCCCGTCGTCATTGATGTCAACTGTCAATCCAGGATCATCGACCGACGGCGAGGTTACCACTGCGACGATAGTCCCTGAGACCAGCAAGGTGCTATAGCGATAGAGCGCACCTAGCGTCACGCCCGCCTCGCCATCATCAAAGTCCAATACAACCAACTTCTCGTTCATCGGGTCCTCCTCAGGTTGCCCCTCAATGTTAGACGTAGGGCAATAATACCGCCCCCAGTCCAACACCACGGGCAGAGAATCTACCTATTTCGTAGGTCTTAGCGATAGGGCACTCTTCTGGGTACGCCCTAGCCCTTCGAGCCTAGTTTACAGAACCGCTCCATACGCACCGATGTGGTCGGCCAAGCTGATGGCGAACCAGCTTCGCGTCTTGAACCTCATCACGTCATTACTGAACATTGAGCCTGTAAGCTCGCTCTCAGCCTGGAACAGGGACGGCGCCCTCTGGCCGCGATACCAGTGCAGCCCAATCAGCGGCGCGTCGGCGGGGGCGGCCAGCACATACCACCTGGCAGTGTTCGTGTTCCACTTCGGCACAGTGACGACCTCAAACCTGTTCCGCCAAATGTTATCCGGGTTGTTGGCGTTGTCGGGGTCTTTTTCGCTGATCTTGATCTGTTCCGCCAGCCCCATGTTGGCTGAGGACACCACGAGATACTTCCCGAGCAAGCCCAGTGGTTCGTCGGAGCCGACCTCTGTCATGTTGAAGATGGCGGTCTGTGCAGCGTCGAAGGTCTCGTAGGCCAGAGCGTACGCAGACCCGGAGCCCAGGTTGGCCTCGGTGCTGTTGAACCAGTTCCTTGAGGTCGTCCCCAGCGTAGCACCTTCCCCGCTGTTCTGCGTGAACAGGTAGGAAACTGCTGCCTGCAGGGTATAGAACCAGGCCCGGTTCAGGGCAAGCGGAATCCGCCGTAGCTGATTCAGGTTGTCCTTCATAAAGCTCTCAAGGGTGACGCCGATGAACTTACCTTTCTTCAGGAACGAGGCAGTCTCTTCGTAGTCGCCCCAGTTCGCCTCGGTGTACGGGTCACCTTCCAGCACGGTAGGCAGCTCGCCGATTCCGTACGTCTGATACACGTACACATCGTGGATCGTTTCCTCGTCATAATCAGTAACGAGCGGCTCCCACCATCGCTGAGCTACTACGCTCTCGTACATTGCCAGAGCGCGCTTGTTCAGCACATCCAAGACAATGGAAGTGACCGTACTGGTTGTGACGTTGGCCTCAGCAACTCTGTGGCGTGCAACTGTGCCCTTGAACTCGTCGTCGGCGGTAAGTACCTGGTACCACTCACGCAACCCACGAAGCCCCTTGGGAGCCTTGTCCTTGTCAGCCTCGTCCAGGCAGCCCAGCATCCTCTGCAGGGCAAACTCGAAGCTGCTCACCTCAAGCACCGGCCCGGCACTCAGGCGGATCCCGCCCATGCCCTTGACCCGGCCGCTCTCAGTGGCGGTGGCCAGGATACCCCTCTGGGTCTCGATGGCCCTCGTGACATCCGTCGCCGGAAACACGCGGCCTGAGAACTGCTCGTAGATGAAGTCGCGAGCAGTCTTGGGCAACTTGCTATCCGCAAGCGCTTCCTTCAGGTCCACCTGGTACAGCTTCAGGTCAACGGCATCAAGCGACTCCTGTGCCTTTGCCATCATAACGGCCTGCATGTCGCCAACCGCAGGAGCAGGAGCTGGCGCAACGGCCGCGGGGGCCGGAGTCAGATCGTCAGCCTCAGGTGCAGGCGTTGGCTCAACGGCCACGGGGGCAGGAACTGGCTCGCCAACCGCAGGAGCAGGCGTTGGCGCAACGGCCGCGGGGGCCGGAGTCAGATCGCCAGCCGCAGGAGCAGGAGCTGGCTCACCGGCCGCAGGAGCCGCAGCAGCAGGTAGTGCGAACTGCTCCAGGAAAGCCTTGCGTTCGTCCTCGCTCAAGCCATTCAGTGCCTTTTTCATTTCCTCTAAAGTTATCTTCATTGCATTCCCTCCTCTTTGTTCTAGCAATCTTTCCATTCGCCCTCCGGCAGACGGGTCAAACACAACGTCTACCGAATCGCGATCCAAGAACCTTGTCACATAGCGTACTTGCGTGCCGTTCATCTCTCTCATTTCGGCTTCTACTCCAGCGTCGATAGAGAAACCGAACTCGTCCTTACGATCCGCCTCCCACACCGTCCTCATCTTCTCGCGGAGGATGATATCAGCTACGGTGAAGTGGCCATAGAGTGCTTCATCCGCGAAATACACTTCCGTAATAAAACCCATGTACTCGCTGTTGACAGCGCGGTGGCCTCGCTTCTCCACCCACTCCTCATCGGTGAGGTGATTGTCATAGACCCTCACTCCCTCGAAGATAGCGATGGTCTCGGCAGCGGCCAACACGTCGGCTGGGTAGTAGTTTTTGTTCATGGAGAGGCCGGCCTGGATGATCCTCACCAACCACTTCTTGCCTTCCGGATCTCCATCATCGTTCTCAACGATGCGGAGGGACTCGGAGATGAGGACTCTTTCTGTCTTGCTGGTGGGGAGTACAGCGGGGCGGTTTCTGGCTGCGTGTCGGAGACGGTGTTCTGTGGCGCTGAAAGTCATCTCACCACGCTCGGGCTCGCCGAAGGTCACGTTGCCATCGTCGTCTATCTCGTAGGAGATGCGGAAGAGTTGATCTGGCTCGCCTATCTGGGCAACGACAAAATCATCCTCAATGGGCTCCGTGATCCAAACATAGTCCCACGAAGGCAACTCCGCTTGGTACGCAACCGCCGTTTCAAACTGCTTATAAAAAGCATCCCGAACGGCGTTAACCTTGTCCTCCAGGCCCAGATTCTCCCTGACCCATTGGTCAAACAAAATCCTGCCCGTGATTTTCTTGGACATAGAATCGTTTCCCTTCTTCGCTTTTTACCTTACTTGACAGCGGGGGCCTTGGCGGGGGCCTTCCTCTTGGCGGGAACCTTCTTCTCGGCAACCATCGTCTTCGGCTCCGCCTGTTGAACTAGCGCATTCACCTTGGAGACGAGGGTGACCACCTTCTTTGTTAAGTCGTGCACGGCCTCGACCAACGCAATGGCCGCGTAGGTCTGGGCTCGCTCCTGTGCCGCTTGCCCTGGCTGTACCGCTAGTTGCTTTGCTTCTTGTAAATGATTCACTCCGCGTCCTCCTTGAGTTCTCATAGAAACGAGAAAAGCCCTGTGGCGAACCACCTGTTTCCAGATGTGTCGCCGCAGGGCTCTCTTCCAGTTCCCAGTCGGTAGACAGTATTCTGCTGTCGCACGAGGGCTAAATAGCCCACGCACTCAAATTGCAACTACATTATATCATACTTTGTTCTTTTTGCCAAATGCTACAAAATCAACTTGCCCCAACGGCCTTAAGGGCCGCCCTACAGATAGCGAGGGAGACTGTAACGGCGAAGGCCATGACGACATTGTCTTCGCCCCAGTATATGGTGCATTGATAGTGACCAGTGGGAGGCAGTTTCGTGCGGGATATTTCTACACGTCCCCAATCGCGCTCGCCGATAACTACGAGGACTTCCCAGGCTGCGGCGATGTCAGAGGAATATTCAGGTATGCGGTGCTTGAGACCTGCGGTATGAACCAATATTCGCTCTGGGGCACCGTCTGGTGGTATACCGTACAACCTGGCATCTGGGGCGTGACAAAGTGCAATCTCTGTCCACCCCATCACCTTCTCGGCTATCAGCGTGTCCAATGCCCTGCCTGCTGGCTCCTTGTCAGCGTCCATCGTCGCACAGCTTATTCTCTCCTCATCCCTCTCTTGAGTCATCAAGTGTCTCCTCTCCCACCGCTTCTACCTCTTCCACCGCCTCCAAGCCAGGCAAATGCCCCATCTTGACCGGCCGGCCGCCGTGCAATTGTACGATCACGAGGCCGAACTTTTTCCCCTCCAAGAACTCCAGTAAGGGCAGGTATCGCTTCATCAGCGCCCAGTTCCGTTCGACGTTCTGGTTGACCATCTTGGCAACCCCCATTTCTCTAGTTCCTCCACCATGGCTTCGTAACTGACGTCAAATCCGCCCAACAGGAAAAGACACCACTCCGAGTAAAAGAAGCTGACGAGCTCCTCTCGCGGCGAGTCGAAGCCCGCCATAGTGATCACTCGCCTGTATTCAGTGTTGACAATGTCGTGGATCAGTGTCTCACTATACGTCCTCCAGTCCTGCACCGCCATAACTATGATGGACGCTGCTAAGTCCAGATACGGGTGATCGCTGTCGCAGGGTGCAATTAGCGACCTATTTCCAGCGAGGCCCATTGGTCATCCGGTCCTCTCCCTCCGCTACGTGTGCAACACGGCAAACGGCGGGGACACATTCCCGTCAAAATAGGCAGAGACTTCCAGGGCGCGGGTGATGCGTTCTTCCGCGCCGTAGCCAAGGCCCTGAAGAGCGTACATGGCTGCCAGGGCGAACCGCTGCCCACATCCGCAGGCTGCCATACCGTCAAGGAGTTGGATGATTTGAAGGTCGCTTGCTGCTCGGTACAAGCCGCCGCGGTAGCCCACCAAGAAAGTCCCGATTACTTCTCGGTTGTTATCTACTTCTAGGTAGCCGTACTCTTTGAGACAGCTACGTACTGCCTCAATGAATACCCGCACCATGTACTCCTCGTCAGGCATATCCTGCTCTTGATCCTCTATTTCCAAGGAGTACTCCAGGAGCTGCGACATCCTGATTGATCCGGTGCAGCCAATCACGAACGGGCCAGTCTGAAATATCTTGGGGTTCTTGAGGGCGCGGACAAAGCTGCCGGTTGATGCGTACGAGTCACCCCCGATGTAGACCGTGCCATTCTCTACGATGCCTACTATGCAAGTCATTTATCCCTCCGCGTTTTCATTCAGTTCAATGATTGCCAGGATGTCACTCTCCCTGAGTATCAAGACCCTAGCACCCAAAATGTGAACCTCGGTGCCGGCATATTTGGCGAAGAGGATGTAATCCCCCTCTCCGACATCCATAGGGACGCGCACCCCCACTTCATTCAGGTGTCCCGGCCCCACAGCCATAACCTTGCCCCTCATTGACCTGCTTTGCGCCATCTCTGGGATAATGATACCGTGAGCAGTGACTTCTTCTGCTTCAGACGGCTCTACGATCAAGCGATCTCCCAGTGGTCTAAAACTTAGTGCGGTTGGCATCCTATTCCTCCCTGCCCACCGTCAAAAGATGGCGGTGGGTTTTGCCTTAGCCTCTCCAGCTCCTCAAGGTCATAGATAATGGTGCGGTCAAAGACGTAATTGCCTTCATCATCAGGCCCCTGTCGCCATAGATACTCTTGGAAGTGAATGAAGTGCTCGCAAAGCTTCCCGGCCTCACCGAAGCAATCACAACCAAACTCGCACAAGATTTGTGACCAATAGCAGTTTGCTTGGTGCATCTATTCCCTCTTCTCATAAACGGGCGGTGTAATTGACCTCGCCTGCTCGCATCCCTCCTGAATCTCCATGTTCAAGTCTGTGCCCTGCATGGTGCAGACATCGCTCAACGCCACTCCAAACTGACTGTAGTTGAACAGGACTAAATCGCCATTCTTCGTTGTGGTCGTGCGAGCAAATCCATTTTTCACCAACACACTGTCTAATTCCTTCTCAATGTATTGTATGAACTCAATTGAGTTTTGATCTAGCCCTGAGTCTAATTGTACAGAAATGTCCATCACAAACCTCCTCAGTGTGATTTGATTCGGGCTGACTGCGGCCCAGCCCAATAAGCCTTTGCGAATCCCCTACCCTTGGTGGAGGACGACGGTCAGACTGCAATCTCCACGCCCAAAGCATCGAGCACGAAGTGGATAGGACTCATAATCGTGGTGGCATCAGAGCCTGCAAACAGCAGCCCGACGACGAAGTTCTCCTCGTCCAGCACGACTGACCCCGAGTCCCCGCCCTGGGACATGGCGCCGGCCATCAACTGGTCGTCGAAGATGGCAACCCTGCCCTCCCCGTAGCCGACTCGTGCTGTAACATCAATCTGGGAGATCTCGCCGGTGGTGAGGCCAGTGGTGCGTCCACTCTTCTTGATCTTCGTTCCCAGCGTGGCTTCCCTAGCCCCCCTCGGCACTCCGATCTCCAGGATACTCTTCTCTACCAGGTCGTCGGAGAGAGGGCGGGCGATAGCGGCGTCTACTCTGTTCAACGCAAGCGTCTCCTGGAACGCCATCACTCTGTGCTTTGAGCCCAGGCGACTGGCCAGCCAGTTCATCACGCGCTCCACGCCATTGACCATCGGGCAAGTGGGCGGGCTAGTGCCGAAGTCCAGGGGGACGAAGTCCTCCAGCGTCGCGATCTGGTCAGCGAGGGACCCCCTGTCGTGGCGCCCGGGCTGGAGGATGGGGTCCCCCTTCTCGGCAGCGTTAGAGTTACAGCTCCAACACGGCTTACCATTTCTTCTAACCAGTAGCGTACCATTTGGCACATCCGCACAATAAATGTAACCGTCATAATCCATCAGCTTAGTTTCCCTGTATTGGTGAAAAGTCCGCCTATGGGTGCCAAGACGCCAATACACGCCCTCTGGATTATAACCAGAACCTTCAATACGTCTTATTGATGCTCCCAGCCCTAATTTTAGTGCAAGCTCCTGTATATCATCAACTAGGCCCTTGTTCACAAGCGTTATTCCCATCTGGCCATTTTTCATAGTATAGCCATCACTAAGCATAAGACCCTCCCAAAGTAGTCGCAACTGCGACCGCGGAGCCTGCAAAATCTCCCTGGGAATTCTCTTTTCTCGGACACCACCAAAAGTGTCTTTGAGATACAGCGTAAGCTGCTTATTCGTTACTCTTACAGCGTCCCCATTTTCAAAAGCATTATAGCCCATGTCCGCACATAAAGTCATAACTAATCTCCTAATATCAGGATCAGTTGACCGTATCTGCGTTATGTACTGACGAACCGTTGGTCTAACCGTTGCCGAACCATCACCTAGGTAAATACCAAGAAAAAGCAACCAGGGTTCTATGGGAATCGCACCATCCCTGTTGAAATCTCTACCCTTTTGATAATCTACTACGGGAATAGAAAAGTCGTTAAGCCGTTGTCCTTCCCATTCGAACGCATTTGTCATTTCTATTGTCCCAAGGGACAGGGTTTTGCATCGGTTATGCGCCTCCGTCGCCACTACAGGATGATACTGGTACGCAAGTAATTCCGCCATGCGTGCTGGCAACTGCCTACCCCACGTCTTCTTTACAAAGAGCCTATGATTAGGCGTGACCAATAAATCATGCCACATCCCCTCAAAATGTATCATCTGACCACAATATTTCTCTTTTGTCAGAAGCGTAGCTTTCTGGTATTTTAGCAAGCCAGCCACCGACCTCGTCGCAAACAAAGTATCATAGCTAACCATATCCCACTTCTGCCAACCGCTCTTGGTCAATACCTCTGTTTGCTCATCAAAACATGCTGCCAGCACATGGTTGTTGCTGAGGATGAAGAGCTCGCCATCCTTCGTAACCAGGCAGCCCAGGGTCCCCGCCGAGATGTCAATATGCCCGATCGAGACACCGCCGGGCGCGGGCCGCCAAGGAACGGTGCGGCTCAGCAAGGCCCTGATCACCCCAACCTCCCGAACGTCAGTGGCCACTGCGCCCAGAGCCTTGGGCACCACGTCGCCCCTCGAGAGCTGCGCCACAGGCACCTTCTTCGTCACCGAAACCACCACGCACAGCTCGTCGGTGACTTTTCCGCCGCTCTCCTTGAAGCCGACCCCGCAGGCCACTACGTTCTGCCTGCGCAATAAGCGGCCCAGGTGTTGCCTTTTAGCTTGAATAACTGGTTGTAAGTTCATTCTATCCCTCCGTAGTTGGAATTACCAGCAGTGGATGAAGCTAAACAAAAATACGATATTCTAAGTGGCACCGACACCGGCCCAGGCATTGTGTTCCCCCATCTGCCGGGACCTGGTGTAAATCCCCAATAGGCATCCAGTCAATATCTGCCAATTCCAAGCAATCGTCACAATGCTCAGCGGGAGGATCAAGCACCCACAAAACCTCAGAGAACTCTTCCTTCTTCTGTTCATGGGTCAGCAACCAATACAGCGCCCACGCGGCCCCTGCATACATCTTTGCACGGGCATGAACCGCAGTGGTGAGTTCCTCCTCGGACTGGACCTTGTCGTAAATAGCTTCCGCAAACCCGTGCAGGTACTCCAGTTGCTCTTCCAACGCGGCCGACAACTCAACTAGGTCAACCTCACTGATCGCGTCCCAGTCCCCGCCATGGGCTGCTGCGGTGGCGGTGATCAGTGAATCCTTGAGCAGGCGGGCCATGCGCTGTTCGAACTCGGCGAGCGTAATAGAGTTCTCTACGAGCTCCTGTGCCGCAACCTCAGCTGCCTGGCGAAAAAGTAGGAGGACGAGCAACATAAACTCGCGCCGGTCCTCGTCCTCTTCCAGCGTTTGTTCTTGCACCATCTGCGCGGCTATCGCACGCAATGCCGGCAGATACTCAAGGAGCCGTCTGAAATCATGCGGGCTTTTCATTTCTCTCTCGCTCCAGAAACTGCCGTACCTGGTCAAGCCAGCACGCCAGGTTTATCCTGAAATACCAGTGCCAAGGACGCGAACCCGTTCGGCTGCTCACGGCTGATCACGCCATGATCGTAGAGCACCCACTCGTAGTCGCCAGCTTCATCGCCTGCGGCCTCACGGACGGCCTGGCGGACCGACTCTGGCTCTCGCTTGCGAACCCCTACCAGCTTGCCGTAGGAATCGCTCTGCGGATTCTCATCCTCGTGGATGACGCGATAGACCTTGTCCCCCTCTGCCCCACGATCCTCAATCACCGCGATGCTGCAACCTCGAAGATGGTGGAAGCGTACTCGGTATAGACCGCGCCTTCCTCTATTGGCCTTGCGTGTTCAATCGTCTCGCGAGTGATTTGCCTGGCAAATGCCAGCTTCTGGTCAGGAGATTTGTGCCATAGCCGCACGAGTTCCTCTTCGGGTAGGACCAGGATAACGCCATACTTCCCCCCGTCCGTAAGCAGACCAAAGTTCGAGAATCCCGGACCTCGCCATTGCCGCACTTTCAGGCCCCAGAGATCACGCTGGAAATAAGCCTGACTCTGATACGTGGTATCAAATGCTGTCCAGGCCCACCATGGATGGAGAACTTTGCCGATCCCTGCCAGGTATGCCAGCATTTCATGCGCCTGGGCGATTTCAAGCTCGGGGCTGGCCTTCCACTCAAAATCATCAGTATAACGCTGTCCAGGGTCCTTCAGCGTGCTCCCGACTGCTTCCTCTGGCATAGAGTTCTGGTAGGTTTTCTCCAGCTCAGCAAGCAGGGTCGGGTCGTCTACATTCTCACACACAGAATGACCAACCAGCCTAGCCTCCCATACCCCAGGACTGCAACGCCTGTACACGCGCGGCCATTGTGTTGCATTCTCCAACGTCTTAACTAGCTTCCACTCCCACTCCGGGGCTGGATCGCTACCTTCCCCTTGCACGAACTTCTGGTAGGCATTCTCCAACGTCCGGACTAGTTCCGGGACTATTACGCCCTCCCAAGCGCCGTCCAAATAGATTTCCCACCAGTCCGTCAAATACCTGTCGAAGCTTTTAGCCGTATAGCGCCTATACTGTGGCGACTCCCGGTCGTCGGTCTTAACTTCCAAGACCAAGTATTCATTTACTGCTGTTACTTTCATCGTTTCCTCCTCCGCCTTTCTTGACTGCCTTTCAATGTCAAGTTCTTCCAAGGTTTTTTCTGACCAGCAAACATAACTCTTGTCTGGATTCAGCGTGATGGCAGGCAATGCTTTGGCACAGTGACCGCCAAAATAAAAGATACATGCCTCAACGCGACAGTCAATCTGCGCCGGCTGGTCTTGACACATTGAGTATCGTTCCTCCATAGCCTCCCCCATCGTTGCCGCCTCTACCCTTACACGGCCTGGATACGCACTGTTAACTGGTGGGTCGCTTACCGCCATTACTTTCAGCATCGTTCCCTCCGCCCTCCATTTGATAAGCAGGGGCGCGGCTGCCACGACGGATGTTCTCCTCTTGTTGGCCCTTCCCCTTGCCGCCGCTAGTCCCCCTGCCTTTTTCGCCGTATGGTCTGAAGGTCTTCCCATGGATCTTCAAGTCATATTGCCATTCCTCAAACCTCATCCCACTTCTCGTTACCAGTTCTCGTGCCCTGAGTAACAAGTTAGGATGTATGATCAACAGTCCAGCGATCTTGAAGCCCAGCCACTTGCACGCCAACTCATCAGCAACGACGAAGTAAACGTCTTCACCCTCCTCGCCTATCTGAGGAACAGCTTCGCAGGCGATATAGTACACCGTGCTCAATGCCATAACTTCGTGCACGGTGCGCTGAAGCTGGGCCATTGTGATGTCGGCTGTTGGCTTGGTCTCGACAGCAGTTGAGGTGAATCCCATGCACTGTTGAAACTCCCTCTCTAAGGACTTCTGTAACTCCTCAGCGACTAGGCCATTCCTCATCAGTCCTCTGCCCCTTCCTCAATCCCTGCCAGGTGTTCTATTTTTCCGAACGCTTGCCGCACCCGTTCCAGGTCCTCTTCCGTGACTTCTTTCCCTGCCATTAAGTCCCCGACCTTGAGCGGGACACCGATTTCTACTTCGCGAAGCTGCTGGAGCAGCTTCATTGCCTCTCGGACCAGGCCTGCCTCTTCAAGGCTGAGGTCTTCCAGTTCCATATCCGCTGGGTCCACGTCGATCCCCATGGCATCGATGATCTTGTGGAACACCTTGATCGCTGTCTCACGCTTTACGATCGCCATGCTCATCCCGATCATTAGCCCTTCGGCCACGGTCTTAAGCGTGGCCGCCAAATTCACCACATCCTCTTTACTCACCTCAGGCATCTGCACGACGAAACTGGTGTCAATGTCATCGGGTTGTAGCTGCTTGGCGAGAATCGCTTGGTCAATTTGAAATTGTACGATGGTTTTGATTGAGGACTGGATATACCGTTGCCTCGCTTCTAACGTCTTGCGGGCCGGAGCACCAGCTTCCTTTGCCCCGGCATAGCGACTCACTGCTGTCCAGCCCAGCCAGCTCTCCGGGCAATTAAACCCGATTCCAGCAATGAACCAAAGAAGCGTCCGCGCGGCCACCTCCATATCTGCCTGACCCAAGTCTGGAGACATTGGGGTCATCACCTCCGTCTCATTGTGAACGTACAAGGACCCCCGCTTCGGTGCTGGTGTCGTTTTGGCCTTTAAATCACACGCGGCCTCGTCGGCTCCTATGAGGAGCAGATCGTAAACGAAGGCGGTCAAGAAGAAAATCCGCTCAGCAATGTCGAAAAAGAACATGTCGCTCTGAGCCAACCAGTCAACCAAGTGCAGCGTATCAGGCCAGCCGTACTTCCCATTCATAACGTGGTTAACCCTGAATAAAAAACAGGCACCGTCGTAAGGCACGCCGTTCTCATCCTCCCACTCGTAGCTGCCCTGGTGTGCCTGCTCCGTTCCCCTATCAATGCGTGTCATCTTGTTGGTCGCGATGCCCCCCTGGGCCTCGCTGACCCTGACCACACGGAATCCCTTCCCGTTCGGCTGCTCACGGCTGACTACGCCATGATCGTAGAGCACCCACTCGTAGTCGCCAGCTTCATCGCCTGCGGCCTCACGGACGGCCTGGCGGACTGACTCTGGCTCTCGCTTGCGAACCCCGACTAGCTTGCCGTAGGAATCGCTCTGCGGATTCTCATCCTCGTGGATGACGCGATAGACCCTGTCCCCCTCCGCCCCACGATTCTCAATCACCGCGATGGGGATGCGAGCGTTGTCGGGGTCGAGGACGATATCCTTAATCCTAGCAGGGTCAACGTAGCCCAGGCGAACCCTACCTGAGCCTCTGATACCGCCGTCTGATTTCTCCACGGAGACAAATGCAGGAAAAACTTGTGAGCCGAAGAGGCCAATCTGGTGCCCGAACTGAAAACAAAAGACGCCCATCGCGTTGACGGGGTCGTCCCAAAAATCATCGATCTTCTCTTGGACAGCCTCCTCGGTTGCCTTCGGTCGGATCTCAGTGTTCACCACCTGGTCACGGCGCATCTCACCCAGCCGCTTTGCCAGCGGATTGCCACAGTGTTGCTTCCACACTATCTCCACCGCATCGGGGTAGCTGATATTCGAGACGTCGCGGGTGAACAAGCGGCCTTTCCGGTAACCCCACCCTCCCCCACCACTTGGCCCCGGCTCGTCCTCGCCGCTACTCTCGTAGCCCTCTGTTACCCCCCTGGCGAAAGCAGCACTGGCCTTGGTGCGCATCCGGCGCACGGTGGTGATCGGGGTGAATCGCTCTAAGAATTTCTCAACGCGGTTCGGTTTGTTGCTGTGCTTGCGTGCCATCGGCATCCTCCATAAATAGAAAAGCCAAAACCTGCCCATTGGCAGGCGTTGGCCCCGGTCTTCAACGCCTAGTATTTTGTTCGTTGTCCTATTATACCAGAAAACGGTGGTTCGTCAAATGAGAAACTTACTAGACCACCAACTTGTCGCACCCCGGCGGCGGACAAGGCAAAATATCCCTGTGGCGAAACCAGGTGCTTAAAAAGCACCGCCAGACAGACTCGTAGATCTCTTTTGCATAATCCCAGTGCTCCAGGATGTACTCTCTGCTTGCGCCGCAAAACGGATTCACTACCAAGCCATCACGCTCATGTAACCCCGCCGTCATTTTAGTCAGGATCAGTTGTTGTACAGTCATATCCCTAAACCGCCCTATCATAGGCTATCTCCATCTTCGCCAGCCGCCGCGCACGACGATTATACCCACGCTTGATACGTTTGCGTTCCCCTGGCCGCCAGTGACAGTATCGCTTCCACCATGTAAAGGCATCGTACTCATCGCCCGTTTTCATTGGTATTCGCTTTGCCATATTCTTTAGTCCTCACTGGGTAACTCGGCCCCCGGGTCCACACCACCCTTGCCCCCCGCCATTGCCTGCTCAGCAGAACTCAGGATCAACTGTGCCGTGGCCTGCGCCGCAAAATTACACGTCAGGATATAGACCAACTGTCCTGGCAAGCCCTTGTCTTTCAGTCCCTCGTAAAACATAGCGATCAGCCCCGCCACGGACGCGAATCCCGCCCTGGCCAGTTCCACCTGTTTGCCACGCTGTATCGCTTCAACGAACTCTTCCACTGCTTTTTCCATCAGCCTATCTTCTCCGCACCTCTCTTGACCCTCGCCCACGGTACTCAGATATGTCATAATCCCTCTGTGCGGATGCCGGCGGAGGTGGCGCCGGCTCCCTCTCCGGCTCGTAGAAAGCCATGACCACTGCGTCCCCCACGTCTGGGCTGCGCCCCAGTCGCTTCCGGATATGAGTCTTGCGCTCCACCTGTATCTTGCCTGAGCTGCTGTAGAAGTAATTCGGGGACACCAAGTCTGCCGTCAACTCCGTGTCTGGCGGCAGCAGCGGGATCCCATCTTCAAGAAGTTCTCGCATCCCCCACCAGGCAGCCGCCCGCACATTGAGCATCTCGACCTCGCCACTGCGATCCGTGGCAGTGCACCCACCGCCAAAGTTGATCGCTTCGGCCCGGCAGCCAAGTTCCCGCAGGCGATCCACCACCCCAGAGCCCATCCCGATGACATCCACGTGGGCCACGTCCTTGCGGAGCCGGATCTTGACCTTCCCCGTGGTTGACATCAGATCCGTCTTGCCCCACTTCTCCAGCGAGACGAGGACATCGCCCACCCTTTCAGCGATGCAAGATGAATCGGAGCCGAAGCGGGCAATGTCCACGCCGAGGACTCGCTTGCCCACCGGGGTCGGCCTGCCGGCCTTGACCCAGTCCCGCCAGCGATCTTGAGCCTCCTCAACCAGGTTCAGGGTGATTATAGCCTCCTCCTGATCCTGGGCGAACTCTCCCAGCACTCGCTGCTGGTACTTCCACCGATCACTGCCCGTCCACTGCTTCTCCCGCTCCTTGGCCCACTTCGCGCTGACCATGCCGGCAGCGATCGTCTCCTCCAGCTTGATGTGCCGCACCCACCACTCTTCATATCCGGGCTTGCGGCTATGAATATCGTAAAATCTCCCGATCGGCGGGCCTGGTGTCGAGATGGCCATCGCGTACGCCTCGCCAGTCGGGGATGTGAACGCGCCCTCCGCGCTATCCCAGGTAGCGGCTGGTATACTCTTGGCCTCGTCGAAGATGTAGAGCAGTCGCGCTGAGTGCGCTCCCTCTATCGTTGCGGAGTCGGAACAGGCTATTGCGAAAGCCTCCCTGTCCCCCCACCCGGGCCTCAGAAACAGTGTCATAAGTTCGTGCTGGGTGAAGGGAGGACGGCCAACCTTGGCCCAATCCAGCCTCTTGGCCCACTTGTGAATCTCGGGCCACAAAAACTTCGTAAGCTGCCGCCAGGCAGAGGCTGTGGTGGGTATCTTGCACTCTTCGGGATGGGAGAGTAAGAACCAGAGCAGGCTCCACGACGAGACGCAGGTTTTCCCAGCGCCATGGGGCGACCGGACTGCTACCCTCTTGTGCGTTAGCAGGGCCGCCATGATCTCATCCTGGTAGGGTACGTCCCTGGCTGTCAGGACTATGTCGTGGCGAAAGGCTACGGGGTCCCGGCGATAGGTCTTGACGAAATCAGGACTTGGCCGGACTGGCGTCGTCTTCTTCCTCAGATGTTCGTAAAGCTGTCTCTTGGCTGACACCGGCGAGCCGCGCCAGTTCTGTTGCAATTGCTGTGTCAAGGTCATCTTCTGATATAACCTCCAGCCGCTTTCTTTCCGTCTCCATCTCCGCTGCCAGCCGCCGCAGCTTTGAGGCTGCCTCCATGCATCGAGGGATGTCCGCTTGCGTCCAACGAACAGGTTTGATGATGGTCACCATGCCGTCTTCTTCCTGGGTGGCCTGAACCAGCGGATATATGAGCATCTGTTCTACCCGCTCAAGAAGCTGAATGCTTGATTTCCATTCCTGCTCTCTGGTCTCTCGGCGACGGTCTTCCCACTGGGCTTCGTCCTCTTGGCGGAGGTGCTCGTCCCATGCCTCGGCACGTTCTCGCCAGTTCCAAAGTTTGGCTATATCACGCCACCCCCGCAGGGGATATCCCTGCGGCTTTCTGCCTTTTTCTGCACGCCATTCATTGCAAAGCCCCGTCATTGAACGCTTCGGCCCCATAAGGCGAAAGTGTGTGAATCTGTCGTACCACAGATTCGACTCAAGCTTCCCTTCACTTGTCCGCTGCCTGTCCCAGGGCTTGATGTCCGTCACGCCAATTCCCTCTAGGATTCTGCAAGATAGCTTCGGCAATAAAAAAACCCGCGCCGGCGCTGAGTACGTCAGCACTGCCGCGGGTTCATTGGTTGACCTGACGTTCCACCTGCCACTTGCTCAATGTTCAGTTACACTGATTGTATACCACTTGTCCGCTTTTGTCAAGCCTTATGACGAACTTGCTTGCCATTCGCACCCAAAACCCTCGATCGGGGCACGAAAGCGTCTAAATAGGAGCGATTTAGAGAGGTGCTCCGCGTAGCGAGGCGAAGGCGTGTATGGGAGCACGAGCTGGATCGCAGGTATGTTGATATGGCTCGGCGACCTAATACTGGCCCGTAAATATGACCCTTTTTAGCTTACCCGCAATTTCTCCCTGAAACGCTCAATCGGGGCGGAAAAACAGGTAATGAGGGGTTGCCTGGAGGGGTGCTCCGCGTAGCGAGGCACGGGCACAATTAGCAAGGCAAGCAGGATTGTAGGTATTGGGATATGGCTCTGGTGGATAAACAGTGCACAACAGAACCCAAAAAGCGGCCCTGGAGTTTCCAGGGCCGCTTAATGAGCTGAATCACTTGACCTGCGCTTTAGGAACAGTTCTGGTTCCCCTTCTCCTTGCGTGGTGCTCCTGGTCCACGTTTTTGCTTATTGAACCGGTCCAGGGTCTGCCTGGTAAAGACTAGGCGACCAGCGAATTTCCTGTCTGGTTTGAGATCTCCGGCTACGTAGAGATGGTACTTGATCGTAGCCACGCTGAGGCTCAGATACCTGGCCGCTTCGGCAGTGCTGTATTCCACGGTGCCTCCTAAAAGAGTTTTGGCTGTGCAGGCTGTCCCGAGATTTCCTTGACGCGACAGTCTGTCAGTTCTTCTACCGCGAAGCCCTCCACGGTCAGAAGTTTGGCGATGTAGGTGCGGTGGCAGATGACGGAGTCCTTGCAGACGCAGATGAGGATGACGGGGCGGTCTGATTGCTCAATGAGGGCCTTGCCCACCTCGTAGTCCACGATGAGGATGGGGCCGCCCTTGTAGTTGGCGTTTCCGAAAGCCTTGACGTGCTGGTAGCGGTCGTTGAAGCGTTCCCGCAGCCGCTTGCCCGACCACGCAGGGTTGCGTGATCGGGGACTGAAGCGGACGTCGAATAGGGTGGCGTTTAGTTCGGCCACCAGCTTCTCCAGCTCCTCTGGGTGCTTGCCGCCGTAGCCGTAGGTGTAGATTGTGTTGGTCATGGTGTAGCCTCCTCTGTGAATAAGGGCCACTCAAAGGCTGGGTGGCCCTCGGTGGCGAGTTCTTGTGATAGCTCCAGTAGGCAGGGGTCTGGCTCGCCGTCGGGCTGAGTATGGGTGGCGATGACCTCGGCATTGTCCAGGCGGACAAAGGGCGTTCTCACTGGTAAGACGTGCAGCGTGGCGTGGTAGGTGTAGTAGGTGGTCTTGTTGTCTCCGTAGCCAGCCATCGTGGTATAGGTGACGGGATATACTCCGTGGGCTAGGTCGCGCAGGGATAGCGGGATCATGCTACCTCCTTTAGCAGCTTGCAAATCTGGGCGGCTACGTGGGCGGGGACGCTCCGCAGCTTGATACTCACAGTGTCCCGACCATAGGGCTTGATCTCGCCGCTCTTGATGTAGATACTGCCGTGGGGCCTGACTTCCTCGCCCATGATGTCGGCCAGGCTGAGCATGATAGCTTCCTGGTCGTCCATGTATTGCTCGTTCTGGGCGATAAGCTCAACAGCCCGCTCGTGACAATCAATGTGGTCATCGAGGAAGCGACGGGTGATGTCTTTGGCGATGGCTTCATGGCCGCGCTTGATGGCGCAGGTGATGCGGGGAGTGTCATCGTAACGGAGGGGCGAACCGTTGTTGTGGCCGTTCTTGCGGCGGGGGTAGTGGGGGTAGTCGCCCGACACCTCGACGCGGTCCTTCTTGCCGCAACTGTCTACGCAGATGCTGAGAGAGCAGAACCGTCGGAGTTCATAGATCACGAGATCGTTCTCGCTGTCTCCTTGGTACTGCTGGAATCCAGTCAGGCCCAGTAGCACTTCGGGTGGAGCAAGACACACACCCCGTATATCAATGTCTGAATCTGGCCTTGCAGTGCCATAGAGACGTGAGCCGGCCACTATGCTGTGAATCGTATTGTCGCGCACCCAATTGCCTATGTTCACCTTGCCCCCCCCCTTCATACCTTTGAACATACCTTTGAACACTTCACCCTAGAACATCCTGAGCTGTCCCACACTCCTCGCCCCCGTTCTGGTAGGTACAGTCTCTTCCTCATACTCCCGCCGCGTGATGTAGTAAGCGTGCAACTGAATCTTCGTCAGAGCAAACTCGCCAGGTAGCGGCCCCCAAGTCAAATCAACGGTGGCCCGCTCATCAAACCAGTCCCGCATCTTCCTGGGCAGCCGGTCGATGTAGTTGTACGGCCCAAACATCACCGCGCCACCCTCCGACTTCAATGCCCGGATGCACAGTTCCAGGAAGAGATGTTCGCTTTTCTTGGCCTTACCGTTGCTCATCTCCTCACCTGACATCATCCCCCGCCGAGTGTTGAAAGGCGGGTTGCAAAAGACATAGTCATACTGACCTTCAATGTCCTCTAAGCGATCGAAGGGGATCTCCCACCGCCAGTTGACATCAGGAAACAGCATCTGGCCCAACTCCACACAGCCCCGGTCAATCTCGTAGGCATCAAAGGTGACGTCCCCGACTTCAGCGTGCCAAAGCCAGGGATACAACAGATGGCCTATGCCGGCGCAGGGATCTAAAACCCTCTGGCCAGGACTGATGAGGACGGCTCCATAATCAAACGCGGCCTGCGCCATCTCCGGGGGCGTGAAAAACTGTGCGCTACCAGTCGGATCGGGCGGATAGAAGTTGTCCAGTATCTCCCGCATCCCCAGCACGGGGACCTCGGGCTTGGCGCGGGCGTTCTCCTTGAACAGGTTGCCCTTCAGCCATGCCTCAATTCTGTCATTCCACTTTCTCTGTCTCTTAGTCATTCGACGCATCATGCCCCCTTTCCCTGCCCTGTTTTAGCAAAACGGTGTCCAATCTACCCCGCGTAGTAGCCCACCTGTTCTCTCATTACTTCAACATCCCACTCCTCATACCTATCACATGTGTCTTCCAGCAATCGCCAAAACGGGAGGGGTGTATCAGTTACAGGCTTGTCAGGAAGACCCGACGCTCCCCAGAGCATTGCCCATGGGCCACACAATCCACCTTCCAATTGCGGCGGCAACACAATGCGACTGTTGGGCTCCCATTCTGGCAGCCGAATCATGCGGATACCTCTCTTAAGTGCCTCTTGAACTGTCATCTGCCTACCTCCCTTTCTATTTCACCCGACCCGCCCGAGACTGTGTCGTCCGCCAATCGGCAACGTCGGGGCACGCCTCCAGGTCAGGCCGATCGTTCTGTATCTCGCCAGCGCGGTTCTGGATCGTCTTGGGCGAGGTGGACGTGGTGATCCATGACACAAACTCTTCGTACTTCTCCTCGCCTAGCAGGTCCCGGAGTCCGTCGAATTCCCCCCAATACCGTGCGATAAGACACGGATAACTGTTTCTGGCATATGGAAACTCTTTGAGGATGTAGGTGACCCGCTCCACAACGTCACCACTAACAAGGCGGTCTTCCCCAAACATTCCTTTCTGAATAGCTATCGGCATCTTTCCCCCCCTTGCAAATTCATTCCAATCCTCTCCGTTACTAGCGACCACGCGCCCACCTTATGAATTTCATGCTCCCAGAGCACCGTCAGCCGGAAACCGTGCTCCTCCGCCCACTGTGCTTTTTCGATATCGCGTTGCTGATGTTCTGGGAAGTCAGAGCCATGCCAATAATCACCGTGGACTTCTATCAGGAGGTCGGGCGGGATAAATTCATCAAAAATACGACTGTAGCCATCTGGCCTGTATTGCGATTCGTGTTCAATACCCATGATATCCAGAGCAGCAGCCACTTGTAACTCAATAGAGGTAGGAGATTGAAAGACACCATCATAAACACCTTGCTCCCACCGAACCTTTGCAGCATCACTTAACTTGCGACGGTGTTCCTCGTCAGAAAAATGATCAAAGACGCCATCATAATCCCCGCGCACCCATTTGAGCTTTATAGCTTCAGAAAGTTTGCGATTACGCTCTTCATCAAAGATACCGTCCATGTTACCACACTTCCACCGCCTCTTCATGGCCTCACTCAGCTTGCGACGATGTTCTTCACCGCCGAGATCACCGCACTTCCACCGGGCCTTAGCACGACAAGAACGACAACGGGCCGCATACGGATCTATTTCTACTACGCAGTCCGCACAACGGCTCTTAATACCAAGGATTTTCGCTCTGCTTTCAATTGCCCCTTGTGTCCGGTTGAGTAATCCACGAGCAACAAATTCCTCCTTACCCAAAACGGGAAGCCATCGCCTTAAAATCTGTTCCTCTTCACCAGTCCAAAGGCATCCACCCGCCATTGTGTTCCCATCCCTTCTAAGCAACAGAAGCCCGTCGCCCACCTTGTTGGCAGTTTTCCTGTCAGGGCAAACGGCTAAGGGGAGAAACGGGCTTCTGTTGCCAACACAAAAGCCGCTACCCTGACAACCATATTATACCACAAAGCACATGGTTTGTCAAAAGAGATTCCACGTCGCCCACGTCCACCGCCCCACCCGACAGCGTCAATTGCTGGACGCGCTGAGTCATAGCACCTCCTTGACCGTTTCATTAACGAATCTCCACAGCAATGGTTGTGCCACCATCGACTTGACTAAGCGCTCACGCACAAATGTTGCCGGGATTTCCACGCCGAAGTATTCCTTCTCTGGCCCGTCCAACCACGATGCTAGATCAACCAGCGTAGGCTCAATCACGGACTCAGAGTCTCCATCCACCAACCAGGCGTGTTCTATGGGTATGCCCGACATCACCCAGCCTTCGAAATAGCGAAGCTCTGGGTTGCTGCACAGAGCCATCTGACAGTTCTTGTAGCACTCCCCGGGCTGACACCTTCCCCGGTCGTGTAGTTTGCGAGACGCTTCCAGGTCTACCCTGTCAAACTCCTGTCCTGCGTCCAGCACCTGGCGATAGCGGGATCGCACGGCGTCAGAAGCCGCTCGCAGCACCTTGCTGTAGAGCAGTTGAACGTACTCGCGTGCTTGGTTCATCCGTTGCGCCTCCATGGGCGTAATTAGGTGTGATTGGGTGTGGTTACTTTTTCTTTCGCCTTGCGCCACGTAGAAACACCTGGGGCAAAGCTAACAGCCAGGGATACGTCCCGGCTGATTCAGGCCCAGATAGTAGGCGGGGCATCGCCTAATTCCCATCGCCACAGCCCACGTTCGCCCTGGCAGATTAACCAGGCAGCCTGAGCATTATCTCCCCACTTCGACGGGCGCAAAACTAGGGCCACACCTTCCTTCTCCGCTCTTTGCCTCGCCTCTTCAAGATTGGATAGGAATGGCTGTTCGATCTGCTCAAAAGTGTCTTTGTCCATGGTGAGGACTTCCAACTCCAATAGCTTGCTTTTCGTCACTCCCTTAATCATGCTTGCTCCTTTCTAAAACATCTGCATCCACCCCCTCAAGGGCTGCGCGTGACTTGGAGATGAGAACAGCGGCTTCTTCTTGCAGAACGTCATCCTGACCATGGCAAGAACACTCGCACCAAGTAGGATCGCAGGGGTCCTCGTAGCACAAGTCACAAACCCCCTTCCTCGACAGCCTCTCACAAGCCGCCAGCAGATCAGCACTCAAGGTTTCCAGTTCCTCAATTCTGGCAGCGGCATACGTAGCAACGTGATTGTTCTCCGTAAGCCGCAGCAGGTTGACAATCTCGGCATTCATTTTGGGATATGTCGTGGGCATAGCTCTTCCTCCCCCTCAAGGGCTGCGCGGAGCGCCCGCAACTGCCCAAGCGTTAGCTGCATCATACGTTCGTCAGAACGTGACGGCACGTGGGCGAAAACGATCTGGTCAGGTGCTGACTCATCATAGACCTCGAACGCCTCCAAGAACTTCACGAGAGGCCGGCACGCATCCAAACACGACGCAAGCGTCGCAACGGCGACGTTTATGCCGTCGTCAATGTCCGCCGCAACCTCAGTCGCGAATTGAAGATGGTCAAGTGCTGTTCTAGCTTTCATTCTGAATCTCCTTCCAGTTTCGTATCCTCTTCTCTGGGAGCGTTGGCAGCGATAAGCAGTTCCATCGTTGCAAATGTAACCCGACCGAGAGATTCTAAGTCGTGTGCGACGGCTTTGCACACCCTCTCCAGTAGAATATCCCTGTCGGTTTCTACCAGCGTTTTTGACTGCGGCGGCAGGTTAGCAAGCGCAGAGTTCAGAAGTCGCCGGGCCATCTCCAGGGTAGCCAACGGAGAATGTCTTCCGTCCGCACCCATGATCTCAATCAAGACCTCTTTGCCGTCACTGACCGGGTAGACATACATGCTCACTTCCCCGCTCCCTCCAATATCCTGGCCGCCTCCAGCAACACCCTGTGCTTGCTCCCGTTGAAGTTGTTGGCCACCGACTGAATCTGGGCAGCCAGGATGGCGAAGTTGGAACCCGACGGCACCTCAATAGTGTCCAGGCTCAGCAGTTCCAGCCGCTGGGCGCGGCGCAGGGCTTCGACGTCCTTAATGGTAACGCGATCCCTCTCCGCCAGTACACCCTGGGCCTTCTCATCCAACTTGAACGCCCTGCGGGCTGCCGAGACGGGCATCTCTCCGGCCTCAACCTTCGCGATCAAACGCGGATCCAGCTTTTCCAAAAGTGCCAGCCGCCCCCGAACCCAGCCGAGGGACATGCACAGGCTCTTGACCATATCCTTCTCATCCAACCCTTCCTCCGCCTGCAGGGCCAGCAACGCCCTGGCCTCGGCGATGGGGTTCTCCGATCGGTGGAAGTTTGAAATCAGGGTAAGCATCAAGCCCCCACTCTCAATGACCATGGCCGGGATCTCGTCAACCTGGCCAATCTTCTCGACGGCCTGCACCCGGCGCCTGCCGTCGCGGACGAGATAGCAGCCAGCCTCGTCGCGCCTCCTCTCTACCCAAATAGGCCTGAGAACCCCTGACGGGCAAATGTCGCTCATCTGGGATTTTACGCTGTCCACGAAGGACTTCTTGGGCGGCACGCCCGCCTTGTAGACCAGCTTTTCCAGCTTAATTTTTTTCACGTCCATGACTATCCTCCTTTGTATCGGCACTCTGGTCATTCGTAACCTCATTCCTGGCACACTATGACCTGGTAGCCAGCCAAATGAATCTTCTCGGCGACCTTGACGGGGACCTCGTCGGCCTCCTTGTTAATGTACTCGAAGTGGGAGAGCGGGAGCGCCACGAACGCGCCGGGACGATACTCAGGCTTCTCTCCCCCGTACTCCTTCGGATACGGGACCCGATAGCGCACGGAGGGCGTGGTGACCCAGGCGAAACTTGGCTTCTCCACCACATCTGGCACAAGCTCGTGCCCCTTGCAACTCTCCAGTGCCGACAAAGCCCAGAGGTGAAACGCGCAGGCGTGATCCTCTCCCTTGCACCGGCACCAAATGCTCTCCGGCAGTTCCGGCGTGGGTGCGGTTATGGCCTTGGGATGAATCAGCACCATCCTCGACTCAAACTGCGTCAGCAGGTCCAAGCTCCCCGCCTCTGAAGGCACGCGACGAGAAAACCCCATCTTGCGACCTTCCTCCAGCACATCGGGGACGAACGGGTAGCTCTTCTCGCCGATCCAGATGACCAGGTCGAAGTACCCATCATTGCGCTCCGCGAACATGGGAGCACGGAAAGCCCCCCCGTTGAAGTACCTCGCCGGGTCCAGCACGAAGGCCTCCAGTGGCTGGCCGAGGGCTGCGGGGGCGCAGCAAGCATATAGACCTCCGCTCTGGCGTTCACCACACCCACGAGCACCCCCGCAATACAATAGTTGTTCATGCTGTGTCATTTTACAGCCTCCTTCTTATATTTCCAAAATCCCAACCAGTAGGCTCCAAATCTCCGCACCGGTTAAATCCTCGCCTTCTCTCCCCTTAAGTCGAATCACGCGATAACCAGCTTCTTCTGCTAGAATATCTTTGATTTTGTCGCGCTCAGCCACACCCAGTTTATGATGCCAATAGTAACCATCGTATTCAATCAAGGCCCTATACTCTGGCAAGAGGAAGTCGTAGGTATAGGATTCCAACCGAAAAGTATTGAACTCATATTTAATACCGAGAAGTTCTAAAACAGCCTTGACCGCCTGCTCCGGCTTGGTGGGAGACTGGAATTTATCTCTGTAAGCTCCCCTTCCCCACGCAGCCTTGACTGCCCTAGAAACCTTGCGATACCATTCCTCGTTACCAAGATCGCCTCGCTCCCACCGCATCTCGGCCGCACAGCTCTTGCAGCGCATTGCCCCTGTTGGCATCTAAGAATTTGGCAAGCCCCAATACTGAAAAGTTGTCCTGTAAAATCGCCTCCTCCTCATCGCTCCAATCATGATCAAAGTCTCCACGCGAATGGATGAACCTATCTGCACAACTATGACAACGCATTGCATCGGGTGAACATGGCTCGCCACAATCCTGGCAACTGTTTTTCAGCCCCAATTGCTTTGCTTTACATTTAATTGCACACGGTGTCCTATCTAACAATCCCTGAGTAACAAACTCTACCTTACCTAGCGATGAATTTCCGCATTGCAATCCATACAATAATTCTGCAATCCTAACTTTTCAGCTTTAGCAGCAATGGCTCTCGGAGACCTGTTTAGCAGACTTGAATATTGTTCCCTCAAGATTTCAAGCTCGTCATCGCCCCAAGCATTATAGATTCCACCTTCCCACCCCATTCCAACCGCACAACTTTTACATCGCGACGATTCAGGATAAATCCCCTCACCACAATCTATACAATGATTCTTCAGTCCGAGCTCATAAGCCTTTAATGCAATTGCGCGCTGCGACCGAGCCAACAGCCCCCGGGCAATAAATTCTTCCTTGCCTAAGACGGAGAACTTCTCTCTTAAAATCTTGATCTCCTCATCTGTCCAAAGTCTACCAGCCACAACAACTATCTCCTCTCAAACAACAGAAGCCCGTCACCCACCTTGTTGGCAGTTTTCCTGTCAGGGCAAACGGCTAAGGGGAGAAACGGGCTTCTGTTGCCAACACAAAAGCCATTATACCCTGACAATTGTATTATATCAGAAAGCCCTAGATTTGTCAAATTCTTGGAACTTTCCGACAGGCTTCCGCCGCGACAACTCCTCAACCTTCCTCGCGATCGCCACAGTGCAGAATCTGATCGATGCTATTCATCTAACTACCTCCCTCTCGTGTATTTGCCGCACTAAACAACATCTCGTGAATCATCCCCCAGAAGTTCCCCAGGCAATGATCGTACCGAGCGGAGTCTGCAAGCCGCATTTGTTCTGGCGTCAGGTCTACTGCGTCGTGTCGAAGGACAATGTCAAACCAGAACTTATCGTCGGCCATTACCTCGTCACGAATTTTACGTAGACGCGGGCCAGTCACCCCATACCCACCGCCACCGAAACGCTCTACTGCCCAACGCGAGATGAAGTGATCCCAATACTCCTGGCGCTTTTCACTCGGCACCTTCATGGACGGCGCCTCCTGCCCGACGAGGATTACCTGCTTGCTCCACCAGCTATCAACGGTCAGTTCGCCGTCGCCTGTCAACAAGCCCTCGTTGGCCGCGTGCTGGGCCACGTAGCGCAGCAGCCCGAGTATTTCATTTTTGCAGCGCTCCAGCGTCCAGCCGGATGGCACGTCGTACTCAACTGAGAGGGTCATCAAGGCTCCTATCTTCATACCTCCCTCCCGTTTCCGAGCCAAGTCAGTCCAAAACTGACACTCGCACTGCATTGAGCAAAACATCGCACCCTCGGCTTGCTTCAACATCTCACTGGTTACGCCGAAATCACGATGCCAGTCGTCCGGGACATCCGTGCCGTCGATGATGAATCCTCCATGGGTGTGGTCAAACAACTCCTCACAAACCACACACTGCTCCACGTTGTCTGGCAGGACGTGCAGGTGCTCCTGCAGAAACCAGATAGCACTGAAGGCTTCCTTGCGACTGAGTTGTGGCTGGTGTTGCATCGTCATTTCTTCCGGCAGTTCTTCTCCAGTGAGCATGTTCATAAGTTCTTCAAACCGTTCTATCTTCATCGTTCACCTTCCTTTCATTTTTGATACCGGCCGGGGGTCTTCCGACCCCCGGCCTTCCCACCTGCAAAGCAGGATCAAGCCAGCAATTTGAGCGTGACCTTCGGCTCGGTCTTCGTGAATGGCACATCATCGATGCCCACATGCTTGCAGATACCGTGCCAGTCTACCGTTTCCGTCTGCGGGATGATGGTCGTGAACAGTGAAACGGTGGCCTCGCCTACGTTGGTGTGCCCATCGGCGGCTTTTTGATAATCATACTTCTTGCGGCCCCCGCTGTATGAAGCACGGGTATAGCTCACCGTCTGCGTCTTGCCGAGCTTCAGTACGGCGACTCTGATTTTGACGGATAGGGCGTTTGCATCTCTCGTCAATTGCTCCCATTCGAGCATTTTCAGTGCAAGTTCTCTTGCGTCCATGGCTTAACCTCTCTCCGCGTGTAGGATGCGACGGCCCCCGTTTGATTGGTTCGAACTACTCTCTCGCTGCCGCTAACTGTGTGGTATGCCTGTTTCGGGATCCACGGTGAACTCTGAGTCGCAGTCTGAGCACAGGATCACGTCCAGGCCGGCGAATACGTCATTGTGAACCAGGGCACAGTTTAGTGATCCACACAAAGGACATTGGTACTCCATAGCTATTTCTCCTCTGGTTTTTCTGCGTCAGGTGCAAGCGCAGCGCCGTTCCCGGCCATCGCCCTGGCTTGAACCTCAGCCCCCCACAGCTTGGCCATCCCCTCGGCATCCTTTGGCTGCGCCTCCCGCTTCAGCTTCTCGTAGGCGTTGCGGGCGTGCTGGAGCAACTTGAACGCTCCCTGTTCCAGGCCCCAATTGATCGCCGTCTCTGAATTGGGGAAAACTTCGGGGATCTCCTCCTCAATCTGCTCCTGATCAGCCTTGGTCAAACCATCGTATACGACCGCTTCGATCTTCTCGGGCATCCCCGCCCAGGCCCGCGTGTCGTCCCAGAGAGTCATCCCAGACCGCCCCCGCCGCGCCCATACCACCTTCACACCTCGCCGCCCCCCATCCTGGACAATCTCGAGTTGCAGATTGATAGAACGGATGAGGCGGGCCAGCTCGGTCTGTGAAACAGAGGCGCGCACCAGCGCCTTCCCCACGCCGTTTCGGGCGTCCATCAGATGATACACCCATAGCGTGTCCGTGCCCCATTTGGTCACCGCGTCCTGCAACAAGCGCATGGCCAGAGCCTTGGTGCAGAAGGCGGCCGCCAGATTCTTCACCCGCCCGGCGGCCTTATCCACCATTGCCTGGATCACCAGCGGGGTGATGATGGCTGTGAGGCTGTCCACGACGATTGTCTCGACGCCCGTGGTGGGCATGTTCGCGGCCAAGAGTGCTGTAACGCGGTCGGCATCGGTGTTGTCGGTGGCCACGTCGCTGAGCTTGTACACGTCCCGCTTGCCCGCCAGGGCCAACACCTCGGTAAAGCGGTTATCGGCATCCACCACCAGCAGCGGGCCGCGCATCTGCGTCGCAAACGAGCTCTTTCCGCTACCAGGGTAGCCCACCACCGTCCAGAGGCGGGGTGGGTATTGGGTGCATGTCATTTTCTTGAAAGCCATGTTTGTTTCCTCCTTCTTTGAGTGTTGCCGCCTAACGGCGGTTGCATTTAGCCGTCGTAGGCGAAGTCGATGGTATAGCCCTCTTTGTTCCTCTCTGCGCGCTCTCTCATTTTCTTAATCTGGTGCCTAGTGCGGATCACCCAGATGCCGCCTAGCCACGCCCTAGCACTGCGGCCCGGCAGCACCCTGACGGTGTAGCCATGGCCCCGGCACCAGTTCAGCGCCGCTTCCAGATCAAAGCCGTGCGGGTTGATGGAGACGCCATTGGAGAGAGGGATGTCGCGTGGTCGTGAGGGGTTGCTGGTGTCGCGTCTCATTTTCAGGATACTAATCGCGCCAGAGGCGAGGATCGTAAAGTCAATACGGTCGGGTAAAACTGTAGGCATAGAACTTTCCTCCTCAGAGTGCTCCGCACTCATTGCTTTCCTCCTTCTTCTGTAGATAGTGTTGGCAAAGCCTCCTCTATTACTATGCACCAGTTGTGGGCGTGCCACAGACCGTTCTCGTAGGGCTGCATCCCCTTGTCTGCCTTGCTGATTTTCCTGGACGCTGGCGGGGGTCCGTCGTCAAAGTGAATGTCGGCCCAAAACCACTTCTCGTCACCCACATCGGTCACGGTGATAGGTCGGCTGCCTTGCAGCGGATGTGGCTGCAACTTCATGCCAACGAATAGGTCTTCAGAAAAGACCTGACCCTTACGCTCTGGACGTTTGTCTGTTACCTTCCTACTCTTCTTCTTCACGGCTATCATCGTTCAAGCCTCCTTCCTGTAGGGTAGTCCGAGGCTACGCCGCCGCCAGGCTTCGGTGAAAGGATGGTAGCGGTCACGTAGCTTCCAGCCAAAGGGCGAGCCGTAGAGAGTCAGGGCAAAGTACCACAACTTGGTCTCAAAGCCGGTCGCCCAGAGGTGAACCTGTCTCGCCTCATCAGGTATGGCGCGACGCCAGGCCATGCTGAAGTCCATGCTGAAGGTGGCTATGCTTGAACCAAGGCCAGCTTGATACCTGAGCATACTGTAGAACTTTTTCCATTCTTGCTTGTTCATATCCACTCCCTTTCTTCTATTTGCTATTCATGCTAACTTGTGCTACAATAACAAATAGGGATCCAGACTCGCGTCTGGTTACCCCCTCGGAGAGTCCGTTCTACCTGCCCCGGTCGGCGGACTCTCTGTGCGTCTTCTAGCTGCCAAGAAGCCTCCCCGGCTTCTTGGGCTTCCACCCACGGTCCTCCATACTCTGACGAATCGCGGGCCAATCCCTCACTACGAAGCGATCCCACCGACTGACCGGAATGATCAACTGATTGTACTTCCGGCCGACGCGCACGGGTACCAACAGCGTCGCGGCCCCGTGCTTGTCTCCCGTCAGCCAGTTCTTGAGGGTCTGTGCGTGGATGCCCAGGTTCTCGGCACATTCCCTGACCGTCAGGTACTGCACCTCACCAACATCACTCTGCGGATTTGCCATGCTCTCACCTCCTTGCTTGATAGTTATCCTTCTTCTTTCCTGGATGATTTCTCAAAACCCCGCACCCCAATCCCTTTGACGAGATCAGGACGACGCAGGGACCAAATCCTCATCAGCCTAGCTTGCTCGTTTTCTGCACGCCGCGCCTGCTTGTCACAGCGCGCTGCCTGATCTTTGCGCAAGCAGCACCGCTTGTACTTCTTCCCGCTCTTGCAGTGGCAAGGAGCGTTACGTCCTAACTGAGGAGACATCTCTTTTTCCTTTTAACCTGAAGTTCGCTCAAGTTGCGTCTTGTGATCCTCGGCTTCTGCTCTGGTGGCGTAGCTACCAACGACGCTGTGGTGAGGGGAAGGGGCTTGGTTTTGTTCCGTCACGGCACCCCAAGGAGATAACTGCCTGGGATCATAGGGCATCACGGCAGCGTCGCCAGTGCCTCTGTTGTGGTAAACCCAATACCTCGGGCCGCACTTTGGATTGTCGCACATAGTACTCCTCTCCTTTCTTCACACTATTTACATTGTGTTGAGGCGTGCACTTCTCCTCGGCACGCCTTTCTGTGTCTGCGAAAGTTGGCTAATGCCAGTCCTTTGTTTTTCCGTGTGCCCAAGGCCCCCGCGGAGGGCGGAACATACCAATACCATTTTGGAAATTCCCGTCTACAGTAGGGGCAGATAAGATTTCTCACTGGGGCAATTCCTCCTCAAGGTCGCGTCCAAACACTTCACATCCACACTCGTCGCAAAGGACAAAGCGGGTGGGAAAGTCAGCCTCAGTGATGACCTCTCCCTCGTTGACGATACAGTCATCCAGAACGGGGGCACAGTCGGCGCAGTAATGGGAGCCCCCAAGTGCGTAGGCGGACGGATCAGCGGGGGCGACATCCTCTAGCCTGACGGCAGCATCAATCGCCAGTTCGGACGCGACCATCTGATCCAGCAACTCTTTCAAGCCATCCAACTCTGACTCGCCACACTGCTTGGCCTTGTGGAGCAGATCGTCCACGGCCTCATCGTCGTCAATGTCGGGGGCCTCACCGCTTCCATCGTCCGGGCCGACCGCTGGTTGAATTAGACCACTCCACCGTGTAAGCCAGTATGCCATCCCGTAGGGCGTAGGCTCGTAATCTGGTGTATGCTTATGTATCTGATCAATGTGTTGTTCCCACTGATCCATGATTGTGTCCAGCAGGTCGCGGGCTTCTGTAGAAATACATCCTATAGCTACTGGACCAACTGTTACAATTCGTGAACCCTGCATCGTTCAGACTCCTTCCACTACTTACGCACCGTCGTCCGGCTCCGGCCCCACACCGCACGTTCTATGTTGCGAACCTCGAGCCGCAGCGCCTCCACCGCAGTCAACGTCCCGGGGTTCTCCTCTATCTCAATGATTCCGAGGGCTGCCAGCTTCTTCAGAACCTCTGCTTTCCCGCACCACCGCTCCAGCGCGGCCAGTTCTCGTTCAACTGGGTTGCCCTTGACGCTCAGGCAACAACAAACCCGGTTGAGGAAGTTCCAGTCAACCCGATCGTCGTCACCAAAGATACGGTCCAGGCTGTCTGGGTTTTCTGCTATGTACTCTTGCAGTTCATCCATCTCGTAGATCATATCGCTATCTCCTAGACTCCTGGGTGCGGGCTTCCAGGCCCTGCGAATATTGGCTGGATCTCCATATAGAACTTGCGGGCCGAGTTGCGGTAAACACGATAGCCATAATTGGCTTGAGGGTCATAGATTGTCACTCCGTTTTCATGACCAAAAGCAATACGGGCTGCGCGTCGCGCCATCTTGGGCGTTAGCCGCTCGCCAGGCAATACTCCGTTGAGTTGCACGGTAGCAGTGATAGGATTACCACGCGGACCTGTTTGGGCAAACAACTTCTTTTGTTGCATAATACTTTACCTCCCTACCGATTGTTGACTTTTCTCTACACATATTATACCATATTTTTGAACACTTGTCAACCCCCAATTTCGCAAAAAGGGGCTTTTTCTGAAAAGTTTGAGGTTAGATTTTTAATGAATGGTGACTCCCCCCAATGAACCCCGGGGGGGGCAAGACTCAATTTATCAGATTCAACACCCTTCTCTCCGGCCAGCAACTCCAAAAACTCATCATACGTTTTTGCTCCTTTACGCCTGTTACAGGAAAGACACGCTGGTACAATGTTCTCTGCTGTATAGCCACCGCCCCTACTAACGGGTATCTTATGCTCCCGCTCCAGAGGAAGGTCATCGCGATCACAGTAAGCACAACAATGGTCATGTTTCTCTAGTATCCCTTGCCATTCCGTCTCTGTCAGTGTAGCAGGCAGGTTAGCCTTGCGAGCACGCCGGCGATGGTCATAGACAGAACATCTTTCAGGATAGTCTCTCCGCCACTGAGAAAAGTATGCCAACCGCTTTTCACGATGCTTGGAATAATATTGTTGAGAGGCATGACGGAAGTAATCAAGATGTGCCCCACGCCACTGACGGCAGCGCTCGTTCTCCTCTTCGCGATTAGTCTTATGCCATTGCCGCTGCCGAGCCCTTCCACACTCTTTACAGACATAATTACCCGCCTTGACGTAGGACAAATACCAGTTCTCGCCCTCAACAAGTTCAATGCCACACTTGTTACAGTACTTCATATCAACCTCCTCAAAACAAAGAGCTATTTGAAAGTAAGTGGTAGCATTGCCCCACACGTAGGGCTCACCTACTTTCAAATAGCTCTCAGTTACGTGTGTCTTCGGCTGCTACAGCCTTGATTGATCAGTAATAATTATACCACGCAAAAGCTAAATTGTCAAACTGAATCCTCCCACCATCTCACAAACTATCTCGCACCTATCCCATCATCACGGGCCAGCTCCTTGGACCCTATTCAGGATCTCGTACAATATCAATAGCGAAGTCGGGATGCTGGCACCGAATGCCCCCCAAAAGCCCGCCTTCACCTTCAGCGCTGAGAACTGGGCCTTGACAGTACCTTTGAACTTCTCCAGCTCTATGGCGTCGGCCTTCTGAGGAAGCTCGACCTTGATGTCAGTCTGACTTTTCAGGATTTCCTTCTGGCCCGCTGCCAAGCGTTTCAATTCAAGTAGGATGTGCTTGTTCCACCCCTCGCCGTTGTTATGCCCATCGGGCATGTGCGTGGCTACGTCTGTTCCCTGGCTCTGCTCCCCGCCGCCGTCATGCTCTTTGGACACAGTCAGCCTCCTAATGCTCAAGCTATGCCCCTATTATACCACAAATCGGCCACCTTTCCAAATGCGATTCACATATCTATTTTACCTCGCTGAACTCCCCTTCAACGAACTCGTCCCCGGGAACTGGCAACAGGTTGCCAATGCTAACACTTTCGCTCCACAGTTGCGTGATCGTTTTGCCACTCTTTTCCTCAAGCATCCAGGGCAACAGCGGCGCGAACCCCGGCGACAGTTGCTGCAGAAACCAGTTCCCGTCCAGTGCGTTGCGCAGCATGTAAAGGGCCATCTTCAACGACTTTTCCTGACGCGCCGCGGATGACCGTCGCGACTTTGAAGTCTCTCTGATCGGCAAAATGCAGCGATGTCGAGCCTGCCACGAAGCATGGCACCACCGGGCTGCTCAACGACGTAATGGATTCGGAACCCTTCCCGCTGAACAGGACCTGTCTGGAAAAACCCTCTCTGTAACGCAGTCACCAATCCACCCAATCGGTTCATGGAAACCATGACTTCTGACTTGAGGGTTTCCAGCGATTTACCCGTGGAGTGACCCTGCCACCCGCCCTCGCTGGTCACATCATCGAAGAAGGGTACAGTCTGCGCTTCACCTGTCGGTTGCTTGGGAATGAAGTCCGTCATCCTTACCTCCTACAGAGCCTGCCTCGCCCCCCGAATTCAACTCAATGAACGGCGCGGGTCCCAAAGCGGATTCAATGGCAATGTACCTTTGCACCCTGAGTGCTGTCCGATCTGGATGTAATCCTGCCCCATCCCCATAGTAAAGGTCAAGGTATCGTTGGAACTCCTTTTCTAAGATGGTTGGGGGTTGATGAGAACAGTCAAGGAAAAAGACCCGTATTATTTCTTCTTCATTCATACCACTGACGGGATTGGCTGTTACATCCTCCAAAGTGATAGTCGGTATAGGGCAGCCCCACATCAGTTGTCGGTAGCGCGCTAGCATCTCCTGCCAGATCACTTCACCTTCCGGCGTATCCCAAGCATAACGGGGATCAAAGGCATCTTGGTACGTCTTCAAAATTCGATCATGCCTTGATGTGCAGCTGATCAGGGCCAAGATAATCAGCGTTGCGATCCACAGCTTCTTTAACATTGGCACCTCCTAAACTACATACTCACAGAGCCTGCCGAGTGGTGAACAACTGGTTCCTACGTTCCCCTGTCGCCCCCGTTAACTCTGATTCTTGCCAGAGACTAGTCGCATAAACCAGCTTAACCTCCAGTTGATCAGTTAGTTTCTGGGCTAATTGATCAATCGTGGTACTGCCATCCGCAGCCAAGACGACCTCACGCACTTTCTCCACAGATAATCCACCGCCCATCCAAGACCGGATATCGTAGTCCCCTTCTAATATGTCCTTAGAGGACATCGGGAACTCGGGCAAAGCTACAACATTGCGCTTACCCAAGTAAATGGTAAGCATCCGGAACCTTGCTTGTGGGAATTCAGAAAACTCAGCACGTTCTGGCTCCCTATATCCTGCAAAATAGCTATCCCTGAGAACTGCGTACCCCCGTTCTAGCGTTTTTATACACGCTCTTTTATGTGAATCTAGTACGCGCTCCAATGAGGCCGAAGGATGAGTCATATACTGACTGTCAAGGGTAATGATACAGCCCCGTTTGACGATCCATCGAAACCGTATTTGTGGCTTCGGCAAGCCAGCTTCTTCAAGGGCGGCCTCGTATGATCCGAACCTTTGCATATAGGTGCGAATACCGGGAAAAAACAGTTCCCCCTGGCAAGGAGTTCGGCCAAGAATGTCAGAGAGAGAGCGGATACTGTCTATCATATGCAGCTTACTATATCGCTTACCCATCATTTACCTCCCTAATCTCCGATGCTCCGCTCCACATCATACGAGTCATCAAACAGTATAACGATCTCGCCAGGCAAATCAGGTATCGCCTGAGAGATACCATTGAGCGTGGCGCGCATCAGACGTTCAGACTCCCGCAATCCTTCTCCGGCACCCCAATATTCGTCAGTCTTCAGCCGCCACATAAGGTCAATATACGCCCGCAACAGATCACCGATTGGGATGACATCGCCGGCCTTATATCGTTTCCACATCTACTTGGTCCTCCCCAATCTCCTGTGCTCAACCAGTAGGACGTGAACCTGTACCTTGCTTGCGTCCAAAATGGGGGCCAGGAAATCGGCTGGCTTGTGCTAATCCAGCCTGTCTATCAGGTCGAAGTCACTCACCGACTTATGCACCTTGCTTCTTATGCGCCTTCAATCTCGCCAGTAGCTTTTTGCCAGCTTTCTCTAGCTCCTCATCAGTCTCCTCTATAATCTGCTGGCTCACGGCCTCAATGACCGCGATCCTGATGGTCTTCTTCCCTATTGGGATCTTGCCAAACTTTCTCATCACTGCACCTCCCTCCCTTTGATGTGCTGGCGTTAGAATGGGGCATATAGCGGGCAGTTCTTTGAATGCCCTGGACCCGGCCCGTCGTCCGTGCTACACTCGCAAGGCCCCAGGACATTGGTGTCGGATCCCTCTACCCTGTCATTGTACCGCTTGAATCCTGGGCTACGGCGCTCATCGCCTCAGCCTGCGCGATCTGAACGTAAAATATCGCCAGTTTGTTAGGCTCTACCCCCTTCTGGTAAAGAACCTCGGCTACCTTCTTGGCAGCTTCGAGATAGTCACTCACCAACGTCTTCCGTGCTACATCAATCTCCGCCATTGTCTCCGCCTCCCTCTTTTATTTTAGATTCTAGCAGGGGGTACAGTGTCCCCGTGCCGATCGTAATCAGGTCAGCTATCACGCTGGGCGCCGAGAGCAATACTGCCAGTCGATCTCTGGCCTGCTTGATCACCTTGACGATTTCTTGAAGCCCATCCCATACCTCATCAGTATAGGGCAAATAGTAATACGAACTGGAAGTAGTCGTCGGCTTTGACACCATGTACGGGAGCGCGAAGTCCCCTGGCTTGCCCTTATAACCCACGGGATTCCATCTCTTTAGACGATCAACCTTGCCTGCTGCATGATCCTCCCACGACAACTCACGTAGCACACCATCGCTCGAGTAATAGTGCCGCCGGGCCACCAGCAAAACCCCGCCGGCCCTTGCCTGGTACGAGCGTCCCCAATACCGTGGCTCTTCAAGTTCCACGATGATCACTGGATAAAACGTAAGCTGATGAGACCTTTCAATCTCATCCAGGATCTGCTTTCTGATCTCAGCGCCGTCTTTTGACTTGTAGGTTATTCCAGCATATTCTGCCTCGAAAGTCATAGTGCCTTTGTTCAGGCGCAGGGCCACCTTGACCCCGGTTCTTGCATGCACGATCCAGTCTACACGCGCAGGTTTTCTGGCCATCCTCTTTCTCCTCCCAATATCCAGACCACCAGGTCAGCGAATTCCACTATCCCTATGAGCCAAACTGTCATACTGATACCAATGCTGGTGCCGGTGTTTATAGGGAGGCATCCGATCCTCTGTGAATGGCTCCAAGGGCTTCCGACTCTTTATCTCCTCCCGAACAGCGCCGATGAAGTCCGTGCCTTCCTCAAAACCGGCGCTAACGCAGTCAGTCAGCATCCGTGCAAGATCATCATCGCTGGCCCAAGAGAAGTCGTAGTCAGTCAGGAGTACCACTCCACCTACTTGCCCTACCAATTTCATGGTCATAACCCCTCCCTAAACGCATCAGCGTGATAGACACAGTCACTCAAACCAACTCCTTCCTATCCTAAATGGCCTCACCAGCCAGCAGTAGACCAACAAACACAAGCATTGTCCCACAGATGTAATGTCGCCAGTAGGTCAGCAGCAAACGGGTCCGGGTCATATCTGGATTGCGGAGAGCGAAAGAGAAGAACCACACAATGACCGCAACCATCATCAACATTCCAATATATCGTTTAACTCTTGCAGTTTTACCGCCCATCCGCCAATCCCCTTCCTATCCCTCTATCAAATAGTGCCAGCCAACTTTCATGCTTACGGGAGGCTGCGATGTGCCGCTTAACACGGCAAGCCACAACTTGCCAGAGAATAAGGCCAAGAATCGTTCGCGCCATGACATTTGCCAGCACGACACACACCGTTCACCGTCTGTCCAGATGGGCAGAGGGTCAACACCCGTTACATTATCAGAGTATTCCTGCCCGCTTGGTTGTAGTACCTTGTTTTGATCTTCAAAATCAATGGGTTTCATTGTACATCTCCTTGCGATCTAATTCAGTGCCCACTTGATTCGCCAGTCTCTCAGCAAACTGCTCAATTGTGACATCGCTCACTGTCGTTGATATGACTTGGAGTACCTTCTCAACAGATAGCTTTACGCCATAATCGTCAATTTCGCCGCGCAACAGAATCTCACTATGAGACAGAGGAAACTCAGGCAATGCCCGTACCTTGCGCTTACCGAGATAAATAGTCAGCATCCTCATCTTGGCCTGGGGAGCGTCCAAAGAAATAACACGTTCTGGCTCTCTAATGCCAACAAAGACGCTGTCCTTGAGGATGGCATAGCCTCTCTCTAACATCGCGACAAACGCCCTGCGCAATCCCTCAAGGAACTCTCGGCGATGGGCAGTGTATCCATCAAGAAGGAGTATATGGCCCCTTTTCTGAATCCGCCGAAAGCGTACCGGCGGCGCCGGCAAGCCAGCCGCTTGCTGAATCATGTCGCGGACCTATTGCTCAGGCTTGATATTCGCTCCCATAGTTCATCAGCACATTCTTGTGTGAAGGCTTTCATTTGTCCCGATTTTACCATCCCCACATCAATACCAGCCTCGTGCCCCCATCGCCACGCATCCTGTCGCGCTCTCTCCCAGGCATTGGGTCGGCACTTGAACGACCAGCACCAGACATTCCAGACAAACCTCGCCAGCCAGCAGAGGGGGATGGGGAGTATATCTATGTGATCGCCCGCAAGGTCATATCGCCACTGACGACCCCACCAAGGAATCCGTTCTCCCTCGTGAATCTGAAGCATACTTAATCGCATTTCGCACCTCCATCAAATTCTATGCTCAAGCAGCCTACTCAGCATCGTACATCTCCTGCACCACGGGAAGCCAGTCACATCGGCTTAAACCAAGTTTCACGCTGGGACATTCTCGCAGATCCACAGAGGTCCCCGGCACAAGCTGGCTGGCCCTGACGACACGCACATCGTTGAGGAGCTGGCCACCATCCTCCAGGCTTATCAGCAAAAATCCCCAGCCGCCCAGCCACCCCTCCACCATCTGCAATGCCAGCCGTTGGTGTTGCAGCGTCTGGCTACATTGCCACCGCCAGCCGCTGCTGCTGGAAACGTCACGCCGCTTGGCATCGAAGACCACGGGCACCACACGATACCCCGGGCCAACGGGGGCAACAACGACATGCTCGTTATGAACGTATACCATCGCTTGCCACTCATCTGCCAATCTAGTGGCCTCCCGTTGGCACATGTCCTCATCCGCTCCCTCAAGGAGAACATCAAAATGGGGTGGCAGATCCCCCACCCGCACCCAGCCAGCGAAGTCGCAGAGTGTCGGGCCACCAGGGAAAGCGTGGCGGCTCCGTCGCCCCATCCCTCGGATCGGCACCCCCAATTTCACGATGAGAGCTTGCCCCTGTTCGAGATAGTCATAATGAGAATGCAAAAGATGGGCCTCCAAATAGTCACCGTGATCAGCCAGCCCCAACACATCGGGGGTAACCAAAACATCAGCGATAAGCGCATCCCATTCTGCAACCTGCCCCGGCCTGTTCATCTTGCAGCTCCTATTCCTTTTTCAGTTAAGAAGTATGTCTAAAAACAATGATTCCGGGCGCCGGCTCCCGCGTCGCAAGGAGCCGGCGCCGCGCCACACAAAACAGGTCGTACTACTTCTTCTCAGGCTTACTTATCCAGGTCTTGTAGATCATGGTGGCCAACCCGAAGACCGCCAGGCCCAACTCAAAGATCCAAGTGAGCAGCCCGACAGGGTCTGTTGGCGGCGCAGACCATCCTAGCCTCCCAGTAATGAGCATAGCCACACCGGCCAGTACGACCGACACAGCAAAGCTCAGCCAGAGCGCGGCCATAGCTTCAACGTCGCCAAACAGCCTCTTGAGCAGCTGGGCCAGGTACGGTGCCACGAATCCTGCCAAGATCAACGCTAGAGCCTCGGCGGTGACGCTGCCTTCGCCATTGCTGGCCACGGCGGGCACGACGATGACGAACAAGAACACCAGTGCCCAGATCAGCGCGTACACGACAAACCCTTTACGCTTTCCAAACATGTTTTTTCACCTCCCTTCACCAATCAATATATCGTCCACTACTTCGGCTTTCCACCGGTTTGACCGCTGCCTGATCCAGGACCACTGCCTGGCTTGGACGGGACTTGCGGCTTCCCACACCTCATACTTCACATACAGTTTTCCAACCCAGAGTCGTCCATTAGTCAGTGCCAAGAAAGTCACGGGCCACGCATCTCCGTACCAGTTCTCTCCAGGACGGTCAGAGACATAGGCAATGGTTGAGCGGCCTATCACATCGTCCAGCTCAGGCCAACTCGCAGCCCACCCTGGCAGGCCGACCACGGTGATTCGAACTCGTGTACCAGGAGCAAGACCCGCCAACGCGATCCCAGGCCAATCCCGCAACACCCTGTCCGGCACCCAGTCGGGCCGCGTCCACGATTCGGCAAAGGCGGTTGGGCGGTAAAGGTGGCCGTCCCCAATTCCATAATGGAAGAGTGGGGTGGGGCCGGGGTCCGCAACCGCTATCCCGGGACCCAAGAGCATCAAGACGACAACGGCAAGCATCACGCAGCGAATCAGCAGCGGCGGCTCGTCCATCATTTGGCCTGCCGCTTCTTCTTCATATTAAGCATGACGGCCGCTGCAAAAAGCACAACTTCCAATGCAATCACGCTTGCGACCCCGACCCAAAACGGGTTAACGTACATTATGTACTCCTTTCAGTTCCTTGTCTAATGTCCAAGTTCACCTACTGCCTGGCGGTATGGGATTGCTCATTCAATATGGCGGTCGTTAGAACACGCCCTTAACCAAGTCTATGATCGTTGTCTTATCCAGTACCGCTGGAGAGAGATCAACGTATTCCCTATCCGGTCTCTCGGTGACCACATTTGCCCCCGCCATTTCCAGGACGGCTCCGAAGTCCAAGGAATTCACCAAGCTATTCACCAGGTACTCCCTGACGTGTGCAGACTGCTCGCCGAGGGTTGACGTGATTGAATTGCCGACGCTCACGTTCGCAAAGCAGAACCTGTTCTCACCGTTCACGCTCACGATCAACCCCAGGATGTTCTGCTTGCGGGTGATGTTGACGTTGGCAGACGCAACGATATTGTTCACGTCCACCATGTAGTTATTGCCGAAATTCTCCGGCGACTCGTGAGCCACGAGAATCTTAGCTACCACCTCATCGCCGCTGACAAAGTTGTAGTAGTTCAGCATCACTATCTTGGCTTCCTGCGCCCCCTGCTTGAGATAGAACAGCTCGGACGCACCGTTGGGGCCGGGGGCAACTGTCACATCCCCAGAGAACAAGATGTCCCGCCCCTCCGATCGGTACCCGGCATCCCAACCAAACTTGCCAGATTCGCCAATCATTGACAAGTCCAGGTCTACTTGCTTATTAGTGTTCACCCAGTGGATGCCAACGAGCATATCCCCCTGGACAGAGACGAAGCTACCAGTGGGGAAATGACCAGTGAACTGCTTCTCCGTTGCAGGGAGCGCATAGTGGACATTGGCCGGAATGTAGACAGTCTGGCCCTCAATGCTCGGGCGAATGTCTGCCGCGATGGAGTCCAAGACGGCGTTTAGCGTGGCTTGCGTGACATCTTGCAGATCGTCGGGCCATTCAAACTCAGTGGCCCACCCGCGACCATTACGGACACGATAGACGATGGAGTTGCCCGGGACAAGTCGATATTGCAGAGCGTAAGCCAGGCGAATCTTGCGAAAGACGCTGGCCTTGTCCAGCCTCTCCTTTAGAACAGACAGGCCCAACCTGCCACCCTTGACCTGGGCCGTGACACTGTTCAGATAGTCTGGCAGCAGCGGCTTGTGCAACTTGTCCGCTTGCTTCCGCAGGCGATTGAAGAACGTCTTGTTCCTGGATATGGACTTCATCGCCAAAAACAGCGGCTTGAAACGGAAGAAGATGGACGCCAAGTCACCCGGCGCGTCTTTCAGCAGCTCGTCCAGAAACTTCCCGTTTGCCTCCTTGATTTTGCCGATGAGATAGTCATTCTTGATGAGCAGGGACTCGTCCGTCAACTTGCTGATCAGGTGGCGCAAGAACTCTACCGGCTCGGAAGGCACAAGGCCATAGAAATCGTAGAGCAACGCCTTCAATTCCCGATTCGTGATTTCCTGGACGAACGCATTGTCATAAGCGTTGGCCTCGACGATGGTCATAATGTCATCCAGCGTGCCTTGCGCCAACGCAATGCCCGAACCCAGGCTTACGATCTCGCCCAGGATCGCCTCGGCAGTCATTGCCTTGACGACGGTCAGCGGAATGTCCTCGCGGACACTGGGCAGTTCCAAAATCTCGTGGGGGATGTAGACAGTGCCTTCGCTGTACACGCCCAACCGTTCAAACCCATAGGTCGTGACGTAGTGAAACCACTGTTGCAGCACCAATACTTCCATCGGACTGTCTCTTACGACCGCCCAGGACTTGTGAAAAGCAGCATTGGCCTTCTCGCCAGAAATACCGACGATGCTTTCAATCACGTCCAGCAAGGCATCGCTCGGCGTGATTGCTGGGTCAAGGATGTAGCCATTCTTGACAGCCCTCTCAAAAATGTCACGGGAAACCTTTTTTGGTTCTTGGTCGTTCACCTGAATTGCGTTGAATAGTCTCAGTGTCGCTGCGTGCATCGCAATCTCCTTTTCTGTAGTCAGGGGCGAGAGGTATTTCAAGGAAGCCTTTCGGCTTTTAAGGAACCTCTTTTGCCCCCTAGTGGGGAAGGCAGGATTCAAACCTGCAACCACCGGGTCCTGTCTAGTCAAGGAACTCTTTGTGCCGTTGGCGAAGAGTAGTTAGCCCGGCGCTCTGTCATTGAGCTACTTCCCCAAGCGGGCGGGGGGTATTGACTTTTCAGAGTTTGATAAGGAACCCCCTTTGCCCACTCTTCCTATTACTGCTGCTGCAACTCCAAGGTCCAACTCACAAGCCCCGGTCTGATGGTAGAGCGCCAGCTTCCCGGGCCGGTTCCACAGTAGGCATACCCGAAGCTCGTCAATACGTTGCTTACCACGTGTACATCATTGAGCCATACCCCGTACGTAGTCGGGATGCCCAAGTGGTCCCACGCAACAGATCCGCTTGCGTCCGTCAGCCCCCAGAAGTCCGGGTGATCATACACAATCCCACTGGACGGCTCAGTGTCAAACCCGACCTTGACCCCCTGAACGGGGTCGCCGTCGGAATCCAATACGGTGACGGAGATCGTCTTGCCCGATCTGCCAGCCCTCTGCCGATTCTCGCAAGCTGTCCACCGGTGAAAACGCAAGTCCCATCCTGAAAGCAGGAGCGACGGCGCGTTGCTGGCGATACTTGCCGATGCCTCCAGGTCCTCGCTGAGATCTGCTGTAACGGAGAAGCGTAACCAGTACCCTTCCGCTGCCTTGCTTTCCTCCGCCGCCCTGTCCTCCCAAAGGAGGGTATCAACCTTCCAGTCCCTCTCGCCGGACCGCACCTTCCCGCTGTGGTCAAGGGCAACCCATTTGCGACGAGTGCCGTCCGTTCCGCTACCCACCCATCCACGCCCGTCCCAATACTCTGCGACCAAGTCGGCGCGGGTTACGTTGGGCGTTTCCACCACAACGTCCAGCCCCCGAAAGGTCAGCGTTCCCCCGATGTAGACGTACTCCCCCGCAACGCGAGGGATGGGCATTCTTTTGTAGTCTTCAGGCAGCGCCTGCAGCTTGCCATCACCATCGTCCCACGCCGCCCAAAAGTTGGGGACCTGGTCCCACTCACCAGACCATTGGGCCGAGGCGGAAGCGTCCACCGCGGGGAGGGGCTCCTGCCGCAGGCGCGACCGCAGCCACGCAGCCGGGTAAAGGTTAGACTCGAATAGGAAAGCCGCCATTAACAGCCCGACTAGGGCCGCAATGACAACCGCGGCTGTGATGTTCGCACCCCTACGCAAATTCCTTTGTAACCAATTCTTCTGATGCTCTTTCATGATTTTCCCTCCTTGGGATGTTCTCGATATTAGCTTTCTCTCGGATAGCGATTTCAAGAACCGCAGATTGGGTAACCCCAAGCTTCCTTGCGAGAGCTTCCAAGAGATGCTTTGCTTCTACTGTTAGCCTGATACTCGTTTTTACCTTGTTACTCATGCCACCAATTATACCACAACTTGCGGTATTGTGCAAATTCGCAAGATTTGTGCGCAACGATCGTCTGGGCATGGTGGGCTAGATCGGCAAAGCCAATTGTCTCCAACGGGGCGGGGGTCTCCATCGGGGCTCCCTTACGGACAAGGTGATCCCACACTCTTGTGCCCACTGTTGATAGATCGCTATTGTTTCGTCTTTCATCCACTCACTGTACCAATGGAACCAGCTTGCGAAGTGCTCAGCGCATCGCATAGTACGTCGGCCTGATCGGAAAAGGCCGGGTTTGTGGCAGCTCAGTCCCAAACATGTGCCTCCCGGAGCAAGCCTATAAGTGGTCATTCCCCTCTCACCTTACGCAGTGCGTCGAGCTCGTCGCCCAACTGCAACAACGCCAACCCCATCACGTCGAAAGGCACATGATCCCTAGCGCCATCAGACACCGCCTGCGCCGCATCCGCCACCGCATGGTGGGCTTCGAGTTCGGCCTCCAGCACAGCACACTTTTCTGCTGGTGACATACCCCATGCCCATCGGACTGTAACGCGAACAGGGCGCTTGCCCCTGTCCAATCTCGGCATGAAATCGAATTGGACGAAGTTTTCAGCGTTGGCCTCGTCAAGCATCGCCGCCATTTCGTCAGCGATCATCACCGCCGCTGGCGTTACAAATGTCATTTCCCATCCGTCAGGCGTCACACTCATCCTCTTGAGGCCGAACTCCTGAAGAGCAGGATCGTTTTTGATTGTGTGGTCCGTGCGCCAATCAAGCCACCGGCAAGCTAGCCTGTCAATCAACTCTAACATCATTCCTCCTCACTGAACAGCACCTTCACTGGCCCCTGAAACACCACCGTCTGAGACAGCGAATCTGTGATGTGGATACTGGAGGGCCAGTCAATGATCAACACAGCGTCGGCAGACGGGGGAAGAAAGGTAAACGGGCCTGTCGTCCAGGACTCCTCGATGCGAAAGATGTCAGTCCCATCCGTCCGTTCAAGTAGGCGCAACTCTCCCACGGGTGACTGCTGTGGGAAAAGTACGCACCCCGCCCCTCCAACCAGAGCCCTCCACACAAGTACGCCTATGGCCACCCATAAAATAACTTGGTTCCTGCGGCTTTTCATCATTCCTCCGCACAGTCTCCCCGCTCCAAGTTCCTCCAGTCAATCTGGATCCCACCGGGCAGGCCACACCGCCAGGGCTGGAAAACCACATCCCCGACGAGAATGGTCAGACCATCAATTATCTCACAGCCGCCTAGCCCGTCCTGCCATGTTACAGTGATGCCCTCTGAACTCCAAAGGGCAACATTCAGAAGCTGTTCACAGGTGATGGTCTCTGTATCAAGAACTGTTGCGTCCATTCAAGTTCAAGAAGATCGGTCAGATCATAATCATAGGGGGATTCAATCTCAGGGGCGGGTACAGGGGTGGGGCTCGGTGTGGCCCTAAGTGTAGTCGTGACTACCTCGGTCTCGCTGGACGGCCAAAACATCGAGAGTATGATAGCGACCGTGCTCGCAACGACGAGGATGAGAAATATGTTTCCTGCTGGTGTATTTCGTGGTGTTAATTCTTTCTGTTCAGTCATGCTTCACCTCCTGTAAACATTCCACCTCCACGAAGTTGCCATATTCAGCAGGGCAAGGTGCAAAGTCAAAGGTATAACGGCCATCGCGCTCCTTCACAGAGATGCACGCGGGGGCGATGTAGCACTTCCCATCCTGAGCGGCACGGGCGAACTCCGACAACCTATCTTCGCCCTGGGGATCGTAGCCGCTGAAAAAGTGGGCCGTGAGGATAGATACGTGCGGACCGTGCTCAGGCGTGGGGGTCGGCGTAGCCCTAAGTGTAGTTGCGACGACCTGGACTTCCCTGGGCGGCCAAAACAGCCAGAGCGCGCCGGCGACCATGAGCGCAAGGACGAAGCCGACAGATATACCAAGTATTCGTTTCTCTTGCGTTGTCAGTTGTTCTTGTTCAGACATATCTCCTCCTCAATCAATATGTAGCGTACCTATCTCCTCATCACTGAACCTCACCGTCACTGGCCCCTGCAATGAGGTCGTCTGAGAGAGCGCGTCGGTGATGTGGATGTTGCCTGACCAGTCAAACTCAAATGTCCAGTCTGCTTCGGGAAAGACTGACCAGTCATTAGATTCATCAAAGAAAAGTGTTACTAGCGTTGGGGTAGGCGTTGGTGACTCATGTCCCCAGGCTATATCAAGACATTCCTGATACGTTTTCACGTCCACGGGGTAGCCTTGCTCAATTGGGCAAGCGTATTCGTCTAAGGTGCCGCTGCCGTCCCAGGATGAACAGGTAGGCACGACGTAGTATTGCCCGTCCTCGACGGCGCAGGTTTCCCCATAATCTGTAGCATAAGGGACGGGTGCGGGGGTGGGGGTGGGGGTGGGAAGAGTAGTTTCCCAAACGTCACAGGAAACTTCGTGCGCCCAAACATAACACTTGTCATCTTTGATGGCCCTGTGGAACGCATCGGGGGTTGGGGTTGGGGTCGGTTCCACGGTAGTTTCCCGATCCCACTCCTCCAAGCAAGGGTGATCAGAGTAAGCGTACAAGGTATACGGATCACACGTTGGGGTGGGGGTCGGCATCGGCCAGGCAGTTTCCCAGTCGTCATCCCAATCGTCACAGGAAACTTCGTGCGCCCAAATGTAACACTTATCTTCAACCATCTCGTGGCACTCCCCCCAGAACTCGAGGTAGTCGAGCACCTCCTGGAAGTCGTATCTGTGATCCACGTAGAGCGTATAGCCTTCAAAGTCGTGGACCAGCCAGCCAAATTCTTCAGTGCTCGCTGCCATATC
>SDBU01000630.1_pt1 | contig 49411 bp, 42 predicted proteins | sample 2277071 | NCBI WGS metagenome assembly SDBU01 (sample SAMN10397929, study PRJNA504765) | marine sediment metagenome | isolation source: marine sediment core GS08_GC12, 126 cmbsf | place: Arctic Ocean: Gakkel Ridge, Loki's castle | collected 2008
AGCGGGCGGCCTTGCGTCGCCCGTACTGCCTCGCTGGAGACAAGGCCCGTCCCCACGCGACAACAATCGTGCCTTTTGAGACAACCTCCAAGCTGTGGGCCACCCAAGGATTCCTGTAGGTCGAAACCCCTGTGGTTTCGACGTCGTAGGGCAGGTCTGTCCACAGACCTGCCGATGGTGGCAGGAGCGCAGGGCTCCTGCCCTACAAGACTACATCGCCCTCAGAATAACTAATCACTCGTCGTTTGGCAAGTGGGGGTTGGAGGGAGGTCAGCAGCAACTCTCGAGAGGATTTTCTAACTTGTTCGCAATCAAAACCAAGCCTTCATTGGGGAAATGAACACGACCGAAAGCAAGGAGATTGTCTGCTATGCCCTCAGTCTTTACTCGCATAATGAACCGTGAACTGCCCGCTAAGATATTCTACGAGGACGACGAAGTGTTCGTCATGGCCGACCATCGCCCGCAAGCGTCGGTGCATCTGTTGATCATCCCCAAAGCCGAATACAAGGACTTCCACGAGACGCCGTACGAAGTGCTCACCATGATGAACCGCACAGCCAAGATGATCGCCGAGAAGCTCGGTATCAGCGATCATTTTCAGATTCAGATCAACAACGGCCTGGGGCAGGAGGTTGACCATGTGCACTATCACTTCAAATCCAACCGCGGGATGGACAAGCTGAAATTCACGCAGACGTGAGAACTCCGCGGTGTCACCCTGAGAGGAGTCGAAGGGTGATGGTTCTTATGTGACACGTCTGCTTCGACTCCGTTCAGCATGACGTGTTGTGGTGGCTGAGTCTTCAGGGCTTGTTGAAGAACCCCGAGAGCCGTCATCTCTGAAAGCGACGACACTTGTGTCGCAGCGGCGCGGCAATCTCAATTCGTTGGGCGACATATACTATGAGATTGGCCCGCCGGCGGCGGGCTCGCTCGCAATGACAACCATAGGGACTTTATCAACACTCCCTGAAGATTCGCCGGGCACAGAATGCGCTGCCGGGGCATCATCCCCTCTTTTGCCTTGACACACCTCCAAACACACCTTTATAATGCGACCGATTTTATTAGTGTGTTCGGATCATTCGCAAAGGAGCCAGCCCTTGGTTGCGGTTGAGAAGACTGTGTATGCCGGTATCGATATCGGCGGCACCAATATAAAGTTCGGACTGGTCGACTCCGACGGCCATGTCGTCTATCGCCGACAACGTCCGACGATGGCGCAAAAGGGACCGACGCCGCTGATGCACCTGGTGACCAATATCGCCGAGTCGCTGCTCTTGTATGCGGCTGAGGAAGATCATCATATTAACTGGCTCGGTGTCGGCACACCGGGCGCGGTGGATTTTCGCACCGGTGTGGTCATCGGCCCCTGTCCCAATATCAAGGGCTGGCAGGGGATGGATATCGGTCCCCGCTTAAAGGCGCGATTGAACATGCCGGTCTATGTCGATAACGACGCCAACTTAGTGGCGCTGGCTGAGGCTCGACTGGGGGCGGCGGTCGGGGCAAAATCGGTGGTGTGCGTTACCGTCGGCACCGGTATCGGCGGCGGCATAGTGTTGGACGGCGTGCTCTGGCGGGGCGCCAGCTGCTCGGCGGCGGAGTTGGGTCACATTTCCATCTGCCACGACGGACCAAAGTGCGGCTGTGGGCGGCAGGGATGTATTGAAGCATACTGTTCTTCGGGTGCGATCCTGCGAAGGGCGCGGTCGAAACTCAAGACAAACCCGTCGCCGACTTTCGAATCTGTTCTTGAGGGTAAGCTCGAGAATATGACCATCAAGAAACTGTTCACCGCTCTGAAAAAAGGGGACAGCGTGGCAAAAGAGACTCTGGATGAAACAGCCTTCTATCTCGGTACCGGTTTGGCCGGGGTGGTGAATCTTTTGAACCCTGATACCGTAGTCATAGGAGGTGGCGTAGCCGACGGCGGCGGCGGTTTTCATGAGATGGTTGCCGCAGAAATTAAGAAACGCGCCTTCGCTTCCGCTGTAGAAAACCTGAAAGTGGTGAAAGCCACCCTGGGCAACGACGCCGGCTTTATTGGAGCCGGACTTCTGGGAGAAATCAGTAAATGACCGACAACAGATCGAATCGACAGACAGAACCTAAAGATGACCGCCCACTCACCTTCAAACTGGCTGGCTGGTACGGATTCATCTTTGCCGGTATCTTTATCATCTATGGCGGCGTCAAGGTGGTCTTGAGTTTCCTCGACCACAACTATGACGACCTGGCCCAGCCGATTATTTTCCTACTCATTGGATTGGGATTATTGATTCCGGCCTTCGGCTACAAGGAACTCAAAAGTTGGGGTTACTGGGGTTTGATTGGTATCAATGGAGTGGTATTGATCCTGGCGGCGATCGGTTACAACCAGTATGAAAACATCGTGCTGGTGGTTTTATCGGCGGCGGCGCTCTCGACTTTGTTCGCCCCTGCGACCAAACAGTATATGTTTAAGGGTCGCTAACATTTCATTTGACATCGCCCGACAAACGAATAAATTGCCCATTCCATTCGCTGTCATTGGCGGCGGACTTCATGTGTTGGCGCCCTAGCTCAGTTGGTAGAGCAACGGACTGAAAATCCGTGTGTCCGCAGTTCAATTCTGCGGGGCGCCACTTTTTTTGTGGGTGCGTTCAATTTTCCGCACCACCGTTGGCCTTAGTTTCGCAACATTTCTGTCCTCGTAGTTTTCATTATGTCGTTACCGGTTTTCCTCGTATTATTCCTAACCGAACCGTCGGCCTGAACCGAAAACGTGAGAGAAGGCAAGGGCGGACGACAGTGGCAGATGGAAACGGGTAGGTTCGAGTCCACATATCAAAGCGCGGCGAACGATGACCAGGGATACCAAGAAACAGCTCTCAGAACTTCTCGCTGAACGTATCCTGATTCTTGACGGCGCGTTTGGTACGCTGATCCAGGCGAAGGAACTGAGCGAGTCGGATTTTCGGGGTGAACAGTTTGCCGATCATCCGGTAGACGTGCTCGGCAACTACGATCTCCTGTCACTCACCCGACCCGACGTCATCGAAGAGATTCACACGCTGTACTTACACGCGGGCGCCGACATTATCGAGACCAACAGCTTCACGGCCAACGCAATCTCGCAAGCTGACTTTCACACCGAGGCATTTGTCCGTGATATGAACTTGGCTGCCGCTCGGCTGGCCCGACAGGCGGCTGACCGTTTCATGGCCGAGAACCCATCGCAACCTCGCTTTGTGGCCGGCTCGCTCGGCCCGACCAATCGCACAAGCTCGATCTCACCGGACGTGAACGACCCGGCTTATCGCAACGTCACTTTCGACCAACTCCGTCAAGCCTACTGTGAACAGGCCGAGGCCTTGCTCGATGGCGGTGTCGACATTCTGCTGATCGAGACGGTCTTCGACACGCTGAATGCCAAGGCCGCCCTGGTCGCCGTGAGCGAGCTTTTTGAACAGCGCGGCCACGCTGTGCCGGTGTGGGTCTCGGGTACGATCACCGATGCTTCCGGTCGCACTCTGTCCGGCCAGACACCTGAGGCGTTCTGGATTTCCATCAGTCACGCTGACCTCTTCTGTGTCGGATTGAACTGCGCCATGGGCGCTGCGGGGTTGCGACCGCACCTGGCGGAACTGGCCCGCGTGGCTGACACGATAGTATCTGTTCATCCTAATGCCGGCCTGCCCAATGAACTCGGCGGTTATGACGAGACACCGGAACAAACTGCGTCGGTACTGAAAGAGTTCGCCGAGGCCGGGTTGGTCAATATTGTAGGTGGCTGTTGCGGTACCACCCCTGAACACATCAGGGCCATCGTCGATGCCGTGAGCGGTATCAAACCGCGCACCGTGCCCGATGTCCCGAAACGGTGTCGGCTCGCCGGTCTGGAACCGTTGGAGATTCGACCCGACTCGCTCTTTGTCAATGTCGGTGAGCGCACCAACGTTGCCGGATCGGCCCGCTTTGCACGACTGATCCGCAAGGAGAAACATGAAGAGGCGCTCAAAATCGCCCGCCTCCAGGTAGAAGGCGGCGCCCAGATAATCGACGTCAATATGGATGCACCCCTTCTCGATGCTCCCAGGGCGATGACTCGGTTCTTGAACATGGTAGCGTCGGACCCACAAATCAGTCGCGTGCCGGTTATGGTTGACTCGTCGGATTGGGAAGTGATCGAGGCCGGTCTGAAGTGTCTTCAGGGAAAAGGGGTGGTGAACTCGATCAGCCTCAAAGACGGTGAAGAGGAGTTCCTGCGGCGGGCTCGGTTGATTCGCAGATACGGCGCCGCCGTGCTGGTGATGGCGTTTGATGAACAGGGACAAGCCGACAGCTATCAGCGCAAGATCGATGTGTGCACGCGTTCCTATCGATTGCTCGTCGACCACGGTTTTCCACCCGAGGATATCATTATTGATCCGGCCATCCTCACCATCGCCACCGGTATGGATGAGCATAACGATTACGCTGTGGCCTTCCTCGAAGCTTGTCGCACGATCAAGCAAAGCCTGCCGCACTGTCTGGTCAGCGGTGGTGTCAGCAATCTGTCGTTTGCTTTCCGCGGTCATGATGTCATCCGCGAGGCGATGCACGCAGTGTTTTTGTGTCACGCCGTGCGGGCCGGGATGGACATGGGGATTGTCAACGCCGGGCAGTTGATCGGCTACGAAGATATCGACGCGGAACTGCGCGAGGTCGTTGAGGATGTCGTCTTGAACCGAACCTCCGACGCTACCGCCCGCCTGGCCGACCTGGCCACTCGGACCCGGCGCAGGAAAGCGGTCGAAACCAATGAAGGGACCTGGCGACTGGAACCGGTGACAACCCGGCTGGCGCAGTCGCTTGTCAGCGGAGTGGTCGACTATGTCGAGCAGGATGTTGAAGAAGCGCGGCGAGAACTGGGTGATGCGCTGTCGGTTATCGAGGGGCCGTTGATGGATGGCATGAACAAGGTCGGCCAACTTTTCAGCGAAGGGAAGATGTTTCTGCCGCAGGTAGTCAAGGCGGCGCGCGTGATGAAAAAGGCGGTCGCGGTGCTGTCGCCGTACATTGACACATCTGACCAGGAAGGGGAACAACGATCCAGGGGGAAACTGCTCCTGGCCACTGTCAAGGGGGATGTGCACGATATCGGCAAGAATATCGTTGCGGTTGTACTGGAATGCTACGGCTACGAAGTGATTGATCTGGGTGTGATGGTACCGAACGAGAAGATCCTCGAAACGGCGGCGCGTGAGGGAGTAGATATTATCGGTGTGAGCGGTCTTATCACGCCATCTTTGGAGGAGATGGTCCGACTGGCCCGTGAGATGGAAAAGCGCGGTTTGACAGTTCCGCTCTTGATCGGAGGCGCCACGACTTCGCATCTGCACACGGCCGTTCGAATCGACCCGGCCTACACGGGTCCGGTCGTTAATGTCAGTGATGCTTCACGTGCGCCCGGCGTCGTCGGAAATCTTCTGGGTGGCGCCGCCGCCGAGTTTGTGCGCCGCACTAAAGACGAATATCAGCGACTGCGCGATGAACGAGCGACGCATGCCGACAGTTTGAGACTCATGTCGTTGGCCGACGCCCGCCGCAACCGACTTCGTCTCGACTGGAAAAAGTTCTCGCCAACGGTGCCGGCCGTTCCCGGGGTGACGACGTTCAACGATTACCCCCTGGCGGAATTACTGCCGTATATTGATTGGACTCCATTCCTCCACGTCTGGAAACTCAAGGGTCGCTATCCCGAGATTCTCAAGGACGCTCGGTACAGTCAGCATGCACAACAGTTGATGGCTGATGCCAAGGAACTACTTGATACAATTGTAAGCAAAAAGCAGGTGCAGGCCAGGGCGGTGATCGGGCTTTTTGCGGCCAATTCCACCGGCGACGATATCGAGATCTACGATGACGAGTCGCGCGACAGCGTCCGGATGGTGCTGCATACCCTGCGCCGACAGCAGCCATCCGCCAGGAGCGGACAGAGCGTCTGTCTGGCCGATTTCGTGGCGTCACGTGAATCGGGAGTGGCTGATTATGTTGGTGTCTTTACCGTCAGCGCCGGATTCGGAGCCTCGGAGTTAGCAGGTCGCTATGAGCGGGACGGTGATGATTACAGTGCGATCATGGTCAAAGCCCTGGCTGACCGTCTGGCTGAAGCACTGGCCGAAAGAATGCACCAGCGGGTGCGCAAGGAGCTTTGGGGATATGCCGCCGACGAGCAACTCGACAACGAGGCCCTGATTAAGGAGAAACAGATAGGTATCCGCCCCGCGCCGGGCTATCCGGCCTGCCCAGACCACACTGAGAAGCAAACTCTGTTCAGCCTTCTTGATGTTGAACGCAGAATCGGCGTCAGTCTGACCGAGACGTACGCGATGATGCCTCCGGCCTCGGTGAGCGGTTACTATTTTGCGCATCCGAAGTCGCACTATTTTTCGGTTGGAAAGATTGACAAAGATCAACTTGCAGAATATGCTCGACGCAAGGAATTGCCGATTGAAGAAGTGAAACGATGGCTGGCGTCGAATCTGATCGAACCTTGAGGATATGCTCCCGAAGGAACAACCGGTGCAACGCCGGCTACCACAGTTGTAAAGAGCAGAGGGAAGAGGATGTTTGTTACTGAGCGATTATACCGAGCCGCCAACCCGTTGTTCAGCTATGAGATTATCCCGCCGCCGCGCGGTCGGTCGGCTCGCGACATTCTCGATATCGTCGAGCAGATTGTGCCTTTCGAGCCACCGTTCATCGACGTGACCAGCCATTCGGCGGTGGCACAATATGAGGAACTGTCCGACGGCGGTGTCCGGCGCTTAATCAATCGCAAGCGTCCCGGTACGATCAGCATCTGCGCCATTATTCATCACCGCTACAACATCGACACCGTACCGCATATCCTCTGTCGCGGCTTCACCCGCGAGGAGACCGAGGATGTCATGATTGAACTCGGGTTTCTCGGCATTCACAATGTGTTGGCTGTTAGGGGAGATGAGATCAACTACGAAAAGTCGGTCGACAGCGGCCGCAGCGTGAACGCCTATGCCAATGAACTGGTGCATCAACTGAGTGATCTTCGGCAAGGCAGGTACCTTGAGGATATCGAGAATACCGAACCGTTCGATCTCTGCATCGGCGTTTGCGGTTATCCCGAGAAGCATGTCGAGGCTCCCAATCTCAAGACCGACATCAGGCGGCTGAAACAAAAAGTCGAGGCCGGAGCCGATTATATCGTCACGCAGATGTTCTTCGACAACCGGCGGTTTTTCGAGTTTGTCGACGAGTGTCGAAAAGCGGGCATCAAAGTGCCGATTATCCCCGGTCTCAAGGTGCTCAACGGGCTGCGTCAGTTAACCAGTCTGCCTAAGAACTTCCAGATCAGCATCCCCGACGAACTGGCCGACGAAATCCAGGAGAATCCGAAGCATGCCAAAACGATCGGCGTCAACTGGGCGGTGCGGCAGTGCGAGGAGCTATTCAACAATAACGTTCGCTGCATCCACTTCTTTGTGCTCAATGATGTCCGATCGGTGCTGAAAGTAGTGAAGCGGTTTTGACCGTCACTGGTTCGTCCGTCGGATTCGTGAGGACAGATGTCGGAAAAACCCCTTTGCCTTTTGCGGGTTTGCCTTTATTATCTCACGGGAAATGTTTTGTGGCGATGAAGCTGCAGCACCAGGAGAGAGAATGTCGAAAAACTTTGCGCTGACCGGAGCTTCCGGATATATCGCACCCCGCCATTTGAAGGCGATCAAGGAGACAGGTAACCAGTTGGTGGCCGCCGTCGATCCGCATGATTCGGTCGGGGTGCTGGACGGGTATTTTCAGAACGTACGCTTTTTCACTGAGTTTGAGCGCTTCGACCGGCACGTCGAAAGGCTCCGTCGGCAGAGTACAGATAAGGCCGTGCACTATGTCAGTATCTGTTCCCCGAACTATTTGCACGATGCCCATGCCCGGTTTGCGCTGCGAGTCGGTGCCCACGCTGTTTGTGAAAAACCGCTGGTGCTCAACCCGTGGAATATCGACGCCCTTGAGGAGTTACAGCAGGAGAGCGATCGGAAGATATACACCGTCCTCCAGCTACGTGTGCATCCATCGATAGTGGCGTTGCGCGAGAAACTTCGCGCGGAATCAGGCGACAAGAAGCACGAGGTGCGCCTGACTTACATTACATCGCGAGGCCCCTGGTATCTCGTCTCGTGGAAAGGTCAGCCGGAGCGTTCCGGCGGGCTGGCTACGAACATCGGCATACATTTCTTCGACATGCTCATGTGGCTGTTTGGCGACGTGCAATACAATAATGTCCACGTGGCTACCGCTACCAGGGTCGGTGGATTTATCGAACTTCAGAACGCACGGGTGCAATGGTTTCTGTCCATTGATCGCGACGACCTGCCGCCTGAGGCAATGCAAAGCGGTTTACCCACCTACCGTTCGATCACCATCGACGGCGAGGAGATCGAGTTTTCGGGCGGGTTCACCGACCTGCATACTATCGTGTATCAAGATATCCTGGCCGGCCGCGGCTTCGGTCTGGAAGACGCGCGACCGTCGATCGTGCTCGTGCACAGTATCCGCAACGCGCAGCCGACCGGTGTTACGTCAGATTCGCATCCGTTCATTCGATAGGGTCGAAGAAGTATGCCGTCAGGATCACAAGGATCCTGAACTGCAAGAACAAACTCAGCGCCCGGCGGGTCTGAAGACCCGGTGGACACCTGCGAGATTCATGGTTCATCAGCCGCCTTCGATTACCCGGCGCGTCTCCTCATTAAGATTGCCGCCGAAGTCGACCACGCGGGGCGTCAGTACGATATAGCTCTGCACTTCATGGTTGATCGTAACCTGTCGTGAAAACAGGAACGGCAGCACATGACCGAGAATGGGGAAACGCTTCTGTGATTTCCGTTCGACCGTTCTGGTGAGGCCGCCCAGCAACACCGATTGACCATCTCTGACGACCACCGTGTTGTCTATCATCTGGCCGTCCTTGACGGGACTGCCGTGGTTATCCAGAGGACTACTCAGGGTTGTGAGTTCAGCGTTGATCTGGAGCGTGATATAGCCGCTCTCACCAAGTGACGGCAGGACACTCAGAGTCAGTCCGGCGTCCATCGAATCGGTCTCGTAGAGATTTGTGTAGCTGGAGTACTCGGCAACGTAGGTGACACGCTGGCCGTCAAGAATGGTTGCCCGCCGGTTGTTCAAAGTCAGGATGCGCGGCGCTGTGCGAACCGTGCCGGCACCGGTCGAGTCCAGGATGTTAATGAGCTCGTCCAGATACACGTAGCCACTGATGCTGGCGTCGCGGTCGGTAACACTGGTAAAACGATCGCTATGGCGGGCAACATCCTGCGTAACGGTAGTCTGATACGCTTTGTCTTTGCCTTTCCGGTAGGAGCCGTAGATGCGGGGATGTCCGGTATTCAGGGCGCGATCCCAGTCCAGCCCGACATCGCGCGCCTTTGAACTGCTGATCTCGATAATCTTCACTTCGATTTCAATCTGTCGCGGCGGTATGTCGGCCTGGCGTATCAACTCTTCGACGTGACCCACGGCGGACGCTGTACCGGACAGGACGATCAGGTTGGCGGTCTCATTATGACGAACCTCCACCACCTGGCGACCATCAGGCGTTCGCCAAGTCATGTCACTCCGTCCGCTGACGCCATCCACACCCAGGAAGCTCAGCAATTCGGATGGTGGGAGGTAGTTCGGTTTGATAGTGACCACCCGTTCGGGTTGTACTACCGAAGGTGCGTTCTGAGCCGGCGCAACGTGAACAGACATCGCGCACAGGGCGATCACCACTGCGATCGGGATTGTTGTACGACGCATAAACGGTCCTTTCTGTGTGTAAACAAGCTGTTATGATGAAACACTACTACTCTCGAGAGATACTACCCAGCAAGCCTTCGTTTCTTCCTCTGTGACATAAAAGCTCCACTGAACTGCCCAAAACTAACCTGTCGACCGGACGAAATCAAGTGACCTTTGTACCGGAAGCGCTGTTCGAGCATGATCGCATCGCCGGCGTGAGTGGTAAAGGATATGATCAGCCGAAGTTTTTTCTTGTAATCACGCCGCCGCAGTCATGTTATTACAGCGCTGAAATTGCTGGGAATATGACCTGCTATGACTAATCATCAACGACGTATCGCAATCACCGGCGGAGCTGGTTTTATCGGATCGAACTTGCTATTGCAACTGCTGCCCAAGTACCCGTCGCACTTTTTCGTTAACGTGGATTGCCTGACCTATGCCGGCAATCTCAGCAATCTACGCTCCCTCGAAACTTGTGACAACTACACCTTCGAGAAACTGGACATACGTGACCGCTCAGCCGTCGTGGACTGCTTTGAGCGACACCGGATCGACAGTGTCATCCACCTGGCGGCGGAGTCGCATGTCGACCGGTCGATAGACGGTCCGATGTTGTTCGTGCAGACCAACGTGATCGGTACGGCCAACTTGCTTGAAGCCGCCTTGAAACAACGCGAGCGGATTGGACAGTTCCGTTTTCATCACGTTTCGACCGACGAAGTTTACGGATCGCTCGGCGACGCCGGTTACTTCACCGAGACGACACCATACCGACCTAATTCGCCGTACGCGGCATCGAAGGCTGCAGCCGATCATCTGGTCAGAGCTTATCATAAAACGTACGGATTGGATGTGGTCACCACCAACTGCTCCAACAACTACGGGCCGTATCAGTTTCCGGAGAAACTCATTCCTTTGATGATACGTAATGCCGGCGAGGGACTGCCGCTGCCGGTCTACGGCGACGGGAGAAACGTCCGTGACTGGCTGTACGTAGAGGATCACTGCCGGGCTCTTGATCTGGTTTTTCACCGGGGCAGCGCGGGCGAGACGTACAACATCGGAGGACACAACGAGATTGCCAATATCGACCTGGTGACTTTCGTGTGCAACATTATGGACGAACTGTTGGGTGGTGGTCCGAGGCGAGATACGATAGAGTTTGTCACTGATCGGCCCGGGCACGATCGGCGGTATGCTATCGATGCCTCAAAGATTGAAAAGGAACTTGGTTGGATACCGAGTGTGTCGTTTGAGGAGGGGATCAGGGCGACGGTCGGATGGTATCTCGACAACGAGCAGTGGCTGGCCGAATGCGCCAGCGGGGAGTACCTGAAATACTATGACAAAATGTACAGCAATCGGTAAGGATAATCTCTGATGAATCAAGGATTGAACAAAGGAATAATCTTGGCCGGCGGCAGCGGCACGAGGCTCTTTCCGGCCACGCACGTGGTCTGCAAACAACTCCTCCCGGTGTATGACAAACCGATGGTTTACTATCCGCTGTCGACGTTGATGTTATTCGGTATTACAGAGATACTGCTGATCTCGACGCCTGAAGATACGCCGCGATTTGAGGCGCTGCTCGGTGATGGTAGAGCGTTGGGGTTGAATATCAGTTATCGTGTGCAAGAGCAGCCGCAGGGGATCGCTCAGGCCTTTCTGATCGGCGAGGAGTTCATCGGCCATGATCCGGTTGCGCTGATCCTGGGCGACAACATTTTTTACGGCGCCTACGACTTCCTGCGCGCTGCGAGTTCGTTTCGCGAGGGAGCGATGGTGTTCGGCTATTACGTCCGTGATCCCGAGCGGTATGGCGTGGTCGAGTGGGACGCCGAAGGGCGTATAGTTTCTATTGAAGAGAAGCCGAGGCAGCCGAAGTCCAACTACGCCGTCACCGGATTGTACCTGTACGATTCCGATGTGGTCGAGATGGCTCGGTCACTCAAACCATCAGCGCGGGGGGAACTTGAGATCACCGACGTCAATCGCGCCTATCTCACCCAGGGTCGTCTGAAAGTCGTGCGGTTAGGGCGCGGAATTGCCTGGCTGGATACCGGAACCTACGAAAGCATGCTGGATGCCGGGAATTTCATCGCGACCATTGAGCGGCGGCAAGGACAGAAGATTGCCTGCATCGAAGAGATCGCCTACCGTATGCGTTTCATCAATCGCTCGCAGGTGCAGACAGTACTGGACAATATGGTCGACAATGCCTACAAAAAATACCTGGCTGATGTCATCACCGAGGTCGACAGTGGCCTGTGACATTATGGTTACCGGTTGCCGCGGGCAACTTGGTCGCGACCTGATGGCGTTGTTTTCGGCGGAGCATTCGGTTCGTGGTGTCGACCTGGAAGAATTCGACATTCGGGATCGTGAGCGTACTCTTGAGGCCATCCGAGAAGCTGATCCAGGCATAGTCTTGCACGCAGCGGCATACACCGACGTGGATGGGTGCGAGAGAAACCGGGAATCGGCCGTGGCTGTAAACGCGGACGGCGCCGAGAATATAGCTTTGGCCTGTCGCGAAGTCGGAGCCCGGATGGTGTACTACTCGACCGATTATGTCTTTGACGGCAAAGCTGATCGTCCGTATACTGAAGACGATCAAACCGATCCACAGACGGTTTACGGGCAGAGTAAACTGGCCGGGGAGCAGGCGGTGCAAAACGTGCTGGACGATTGTGTAATACTACGTATCGCCTGGCTCTACGGACGGCACGGACGCAACTTCGTCAGGACCATGATCAAGCTCGGTTTTCAGCAGAGGCATGACCTGCATGGAGGACGAGAGATTGCACCCCTCAAGGTAGTGGATGACCAACTCGGCGCCCCCTGCTGGACGATGGATATCGCCAGGCAGACCCGGGCGGTTCTGTCCGGACAGCTTACCGGCCTGGTTCATGCCACGTCCGAGGGCGAGACCTCCTGGTATGGGTTCACGCAAGCGATCTTTGCCACCATGAAGCTCGACGTTGTTGTAGAACCATGCACCAGCAACGAGTTCCCACGGCTGGCGCCGCGTCCCAGGCAGTCGAGTCTGACCAATCAACGTCTGAATGAGGCTGGCCTGAACATAATGCCGGACTGGAAAACATCGCTTAAGTCGTTTTTGCACGAGCATGGTAAGGAGTTGGTTCATGAACTGTGACATCGATGGCGTTGTCATACGCGAAATCAGCAAGCACCACGATGACCGCGGTTGGCTGGCGGAACTGTTCCGTCACGATGAAATGGATGCCGATTGCTATCCGGCCATGGCGTATGTTTCAGTCACCAATCCGGGCGTCGCCCGGGGACCGCACGAACATGCCGAGCAGACCGATCTTTTCTGCTTCCTCGGTCCGTCCACCTTTCGCCTCTATCTCTGGGACAACCGTCGGCAATCGCCCACCTTTGGCCAAAAAGCTGTTCTCGACGTGGGCGAAAATGATCACGCTCTGATCATTGTGCCGCCCGGCGTGGTGCACGCCTACTGCAATATCGGAGATATCGACGGGTTAGTCTTCAATGCGCCTAACCGACTCTATGCCGGCGGAGGCAAGCGACAACCGGTCGACGAGATCCGACACGAAGACGATCCGGAGTCTCCATTCCGACTTGACTGAAACCCGGCGCTTTGGGTCTGTTGGTAGACCCTCGATTCCCTTAAGTAGTAGACAACTCATTGTCGAAGTATCTCTTCCGGAAATACAGGGCGACGTGGACCAAACCGATAAGAGCCGGCACTTCCACCAATGGACCGATAACGGCAGCAAAGGCGACACCCGAATTGATACCAAACACCGCCACGGAAACTGCAATTGCGAGCTCAAAGTTGTTGGACGCGGCGGTAAAGCTGAGCGTTGTTGCTTTGCCATAGTCAGCCTTAGCCTTCTTGCTCATGAAGAAACTGACCAGGAACATTACAACGAAGTAGATGAGGAGAGGAATCGCAATTCTGACGACATCAAGTGGGATCTTGACGATCAACTCGCCTTTAAGGGAAAACATAACAAAAATGGTGAATAATAAGGCAACAAGCGTAACCGGACTAATTCGTGGGATGAACTCACGGTGGTACCACTCCTTGCCCTTGGTCTTTACCAGAACAAGACGGGTCAGCATGCCAGCGAGAAATGGAATGCCAAGATAGATGAACACGCTTTCGGCGATCTGGCCGATAGTAACATCCACGGCTACTCCTTCAAGTCCAAAAAGAGGCGGCAACTTGGTTACAAAGATCCACGCGAACACTGAGTAGAACAGGACTTGAAAGACCGAGTTGAAAGCCACCAGTCCGGCGGCATACTCCGGATCTCCATCGGCCAGGTCATTCCAAACGATCACCATGGCAATACAACGCGCCAAACCAATCATGATCAAACCAACCATGTATTCAGGGTAATCAGCAAGGAAGACGACAGCTAAAACGAACATCAGGATGGGACCTAACACCCAGTTTTGTACCAGACTAAGTGTCAGAATCTTGTAGTCGCGAAACACCCGCCCCATTTCCTCGTAGCGTACTTTGGCCAGCGGTGGGTACATCATAAGAATCAGGCCAATCGCAATGGGCATGTTAGTTGTGCCAACCGAGAACTTGTCCCAGAAGCCGGCAATGCCGGGGTAGAAATGACCGGTGGCAACGCCTATGCCCATGGCGGCGAATATCCATACAGTGAGGAATCGGTCAAGGAACCCGAGTCTCTTGACAATCGAACTATCGGCCGTCACGATGGCATCTCCTAGTGATCACCGTGTACACAGTCGTTATGATGGCTCCTTGCGATGTCCGGTCTGATTTCCCCCGGCTTGCTTCCAGCCCACCTTTGCATACGCCATTGCGTTCACACATATTCCACTCAGCACCAGCGTACATACTTCAGGACACAAGTATACCATCTCTTAGCTTCAGCACGATCTCCGCCCTGGCGGCCGCCTGAGGGTTGTGAGTCACCATTACAACGGTCTTGCCCCGATTCCTATTCAGGTCTTGCAGTATGTCCAGAATCTCGTCGGCGAGGGATGGATCCAGGTTGCCGGTCGGTTCATCGGCCAGGATCACTTCCGGTTCGTTTCCCAGCGCTCGTGCAATTGCTACCCGTTGCTGCTGACCAACAGAGAGTTCTCGGGGAAGGAAATCGCTGCGATCAGCCAATCCGAGTATATCCAATAACTCTATCGCGCGTGGTTTCGGGTCCGTTCCGTTTCTTCCCTGTGGTAGCATCGGCAGCATCACGTTCTCGACGGCGGTCAAATACGGTACCAGGTTGAACGTCTGCAACACAAACCCGATGGTCCGGTTGCGAAATTTGGCTAACCGGGAAGCGGGGAGAGTATACAGGTCTTGATTGCCATACTTCACATGGCCCCCGCTCGGCTGAATCAGGCCGCCCAGAGACAGAAGAAGCGTGGTCTTACCGCAACCGGATGGACCCGTTACGGCCACAAAACTGCCGGCATCGATTCTCAGCGAGATATCTCTTAAGGCATGTACCTGTTGCCTGGAGCGGGTGTACGTTTTCGTAAGTTCGTCAATGGCGAACATGCTCAGACCTCCTGCATAACGATGGCCGGGTCGATTCGCGCGGCCCGGTAAATCGGATACCAGCTACCCAACAATGAAATCACAATTGCCACGAGTACTGACCACCACAAATACGTTATCACCGGACTTATGTCTAGCCCTGCCAAATACGGACCGAGCAGAACAGCCGATACCGTTCCGACCAGATAACCCGAGATTCCTCCCACTAATCCCAAGATGATCGACTTGGTCAGGAATAGCCAATAGATATGCTTCCTGCCCCAACCGATAGTTATGAGCGTGCCAATCTCTTTGCGTCGTTCTTCGACATTGGCCCACATGTAGTTGCCGATCGAGAACGATCCGACCAGAATGATGATCACGAGCAGGACCAAGGCAACCTTGGCCATGAGAGTATTGGTCTCAATCTGAGTGTTAACAATATGACCGATGGTGGTAATGCGTGTATCGGGCAAAATGTTACGCAGCTTTCCCAGTAGGCCATCTGATATTTCACTGCAACATCCCATGATTTCGATGTTGCTGATCTGGCCGTCGATGCCAAGTAGTTGTTGTGTCGTGTGAAGGTGTGCAAAAATCCTGTTGTCGTCGATTGTCCCCGTCTCAGGGAGCACATGCGTAACCTCAAACGTCTGCCCTTTTATCGGTAGAGATGAGCCAGGCTCCAAGTTCAGCTGCTCGGCGATTAGGCTGCCAACCCACACCTCACTGCTTCCAAGAGAATCAACTACCTTCCTTTGTGCCTTGAGGTCGTCCTCTGTCAGGGATGACTCTTTGTTCTGTGACGGGGCGCAGGCTAATTCCAACTCGGCACTCATGAGACCTGAGGCTTGCCAGATCGGTTTTGAGGCCAGTTCGTTTGCCGGAAGTATGCCGGTAAGAATGACCGACGAGCCCTCGATCTCTATTCGCCTGCTTAATTTGGGGGACATGTTGTCTACGCCGGGGATCATCGAAGTAGCGATCCGCTCAACGTATTCCTCTGGGAATGTCGGAGCATCGACATCGGCAGAGTAATAGTCATCTACAGTGGCGCCTTGCGGAAGAACCATTATGTTGGCGCCCAGTAGATCCAGCTTCCTGGCAACTACTTGTCTGGAAACGGATGTCACGGACTGAATGGCGACTATAACTGCGATTCCGAGCGTGATGGCGAGCAGGCCGGTAACCATGCGACCTTTACGCTGAGATATCTCCTTAAGAACGACGGTCCTGAAGCCAAACGGCATTTGCTACTTGCTCTTTTTCTTAGGAGCAGGGCCGCACGGTTTGCCACCACATCCTTTGGGGCTGCAACCGCTGCCGACCTTCTTAGTCGCAGCTTGAATCAGGTTTGTTACGTCTACAGGACCATTGAAGGTGCCGGTCAATTGTCCCTGCGCGTTAAGAACGACCGTTACAGGCTCTGTCGCCTGCAGATTCACTTTGAGTTGCTTCAGAAAATCCGCTTCGGCCGGATCATCCATGGAGATATCGATAGCGACGGACTTTCCCTTCATCTGAGAGCAGGCCATCGCACAAGTGCTGGTAACCTGCGGAGCAGCGGACATCCCGGTTCGACTCGCCATCACATAAGCTGCCTGACCCGACTGGATGGCCATTAGAACTTCTGCCTTTTTGGGACTGGGCACCATTGCCACCAACTGCTGCGCTGTTAGCTTAGATGCCACATTGCCGCCAGCCATAATTCCATTGGACGCAAAGACAAGAATCAGCGGCACCGGCGCTGCAGCCAGCCTATATTTCTGAACGAACGCCGAGTTGGCAGCATCGGAACGGTTCGACTCGATCATCACCGATCCGGGAATCTCAGTCATGCCATTCTGAATCATTTGCCTCGCCTGATCGATCCCCGCAGCGCCTGGTTCAGTAACCAGCACAAAGGAAACATTGCCCTCGTCGGCTGCCGACTCAAGCTGCTCGCTAGTAGAAGCGAAAGCCACAACCGGCAGACAAATCACGATCAACAGCACCGCGATTTTTCTGTAGTCAAACATCATTACTCCTTACTGTGTATCACCAATTATCGTTACTTCTTTCACAATTCAACTTTCGCTCAGAATCAGAGTCTTGTCTCAAGCCTGGTGGCCTTACGTTCGGACTCCTGAGGGCGGTACGTTAGACCTGGACAGAACTGGAAGGCTGCCTGATTATCCGGTCCCTCTGGAAGCTACGGGCGCGACGGCTCTGTCTCCTGCCGTTCTGGTGGCTCGGGACGCCTTCTGCTTCTTACACACCTCGACTGGGTGTTGCTTTATGATAGCTCTGAGGTTCTTAGCATCCCTCTTGATCGTAGCTTCCGACACAAGATGTCTCTTCGCCCATTCAATAGCCTCTGCAGCAGCTCTCGGCGCGCCACCGGGCAAACGGTAGTAAACCCACTTACCGTTCTTCTCACCCTCCACCAGTCGCGCCTGTTTGAGGATAGACATGTGCTTGGAAACGGTGGACGGCGCCAGATTCAGCAACTCAATGATCTGACATACGCACAACTCGCCAACATTTAGCGCCATCAGAACCCTCACTCTGTTCTCATCGCTGAGGGCCTTGGTAATGGAAAGAAAGTCCTGCACAACATCTCCTATAATTCGCCAATTATCGAATTATTATACAACAATATCGGCAAATCGCAACGGTTTTTTTTAGTTTTCTTGACACCTCATTCCCGACACAATTTCCTCTGCAGCTAAATGGCGGAACTGTTTGATTGCTCGACGGGGTTATTCCTTCCCACTTACAGTTCGAAGCAGCACCGTCTATCTGGTGTAATCTGCAATCGTCTAAGGACTTAATGTCCCCGGCACGGCTCTTGTTATCAGTAATTGTGACTGAGTGTCGGTGGTTTTGTCCCACCGACCCATTGTGTACCAAATGAGAGCCAACGGCACGACGGCGGCTCCGCGAACAGGGACGACGTGCTATGTTGACAGGGAAGTCAATACTCGTGACGGGTGGAACCGGTTCTTTCGGCAAAGAGTTTACGCGAACCGTCCTCACCCGTTACCCCGATATCCGAAGGCTGGTCATTTACTCGCGCGATGAACTGAAGCAGTTCGATATGAGCCAGCGGTTTCCGGAATCGAAGTATCACCAAATGCGCTATTTCATCGGCGACGTGCGCGACAAGGAACGCTTATACAGGGCCTTGGAGGGCATCGACATCGTTGTGCACGCCGCCGCACTAAAGCAAGTACCGGCTGCCGAGTATAATCCGTTCGAAGCCGTCAAAACCAACGTCACCGGCGCGGCCAACGTGATCGATGCCTGCATCGACCGCAACGTCCGGAAAGTCGTGGCGCTGAGCACCGACAAGGCGGCGGCGCCGATCAACCTCTATGGTGCTACCAAGCTCTGCTCGGACAAGATGTTTGTTTCGGCCAACAACTTCAAAGGGGATCGCGATCTCAAGTTCTCGGTGGTACGCTATGGCAACGTTATGGGTAGTCGGGGAAGTGTTATCCCGTTCTTCCTTAAGAAGCGGTCCGAGGGTGTCCTTCCCATCACCGACCCGCGCATGACGCGATTCAATATCACTTTGCAGGAAGCGGTAGAGTTGGTTCTGAACGCCCTCGGTCACATGTGGGGTGGCGAATTGTATGTTCCGAAAATCCCCAGCTATCGCATCACCGATCTGGCCGAAGCTATCGCACCGAACTGCCGACAGGAGGTGGTCGGTATCCGTCCGGGCGAGAAGTTGCACGAGGAAATGATAACCGAGACCGATGCTCTGGCCAGCCTGGAGTTCGAGAACCACTTCGTGATCCTACCCTCAATGCAACTCTGGGATGTCTCAAACTACATGAAAACGTTCAATGGCGACCGCTGCCGGCCAGGTTTTTCGTATTCCAGCGGCACCAACTCAGAATGGCTCAGCGTCGAGCAATTGCGGCGGTTGATCCGGGAACATATCGATCCTAACTTCACTGTCGGTGACGATCCTCCCAAACGCGAGGGCCATCGAGCGATGTCGCTGAAGACGATCCGGGAGGACCTTCAGGCGGTCGCAGCGGCCAAAGTATGATGTGTGTCACCACCCAGCTACCGTTCTTGCCCTACGGGCGCCAGCATGTCGACGAAGAAGATATCCAGGCGGTAGTCGATGTCCTGCGCTCCGACTGGTGGACCCAGGGACCGGCTGTGCCGGCCTTCGAACGAGAACTTGCTGATTACGTCGGCGCTGCTGAGGCGGTGGCCTGTGCCAACGGTACGGCGGCGCTGCATTTGTCAATGCTGGCGTTAGGCCTCGGACCCGGTGATGTAGTCGTTACCAGTGCTAACAGTTTTCTGGCTTCGGCTAATTGCGCTCGCTTCGTGGGTGCGGACGTACAGTTTGTCGACATCGACCCGGGGACCGGATTGCTGGACCTCACCCTGTTGTCCGCCATGCTGACAGCCGATACCGATCACAAAATCAAGGCTATTGTACCCGTTCATTTCGCCGGTCAGCCGGTCGATCTGATTAGACTTCACGAATTGGCGACTGCGCACGGCGCGTATGTCGTCAGCGATGCCTGCCATGCTCTCGGAGCCGCCTACCAACCCAAAGGCGCCCTGTATCGCGTCGGCTGCGGGCAACACAACGATGCGGCTGTCTTCTCGTTTCATCCCGTTAAGCATGTGGCCATGGGGGAAGGTGGCGCGGTTACTACCGATGATCCAGTTCTGGCGGAACGACTACGGTTACTGCGGAACCATGGGATGCAGAAATGTAACTTCGTAAACTCAGATATGGCCATGGCGTCTTCCGGCGATGACAACCCCTGGTATTACGAGATGCAGCAGTTGGGACACAATTATCGCTTGACCGATATTCAGGCCACTCTTGGGGTGTGCCAACTGAAGAGACTTGACTGGTCAGTTCAAACCAGAAACAGACTGGCGGCACATTATCGCCAACTGATAGCCGAACGATTTGACAGTTCGGTGCTGCATCCGCTTGCGCAATGCCCCGGCGTCACTAACGCCTATCATCTTTTCGTTATCCAGGTGGAGTTCGAGCATTTCGGAATCGATCGCGCCACCGTTATGCATCGACTCAAGGCGGCCGGCATCGGTACCCAGGTACACTACATCCCGATCTATCTGCAACCATACTATCGAAAGCTATATGGCCATCGTCCCGGCGATCTGCCGAACACCGACCGGTATTACACCCGGGCTCTTAGTCTGCCCATGTATCCCGACTTGAACGAATCCGACTGTGAACGAGTGATCGACGAGTTGCACCGCATTCTCAACCAGGGGAATGACCACTATGACGCCCTGTGAAACTACTGTGGTGAAAATCGGTCTCGGCACCGTGCAATTCGGGCTCGACTACGGAATCGCCAACACGAACGGTCGCGTTCCCTTTGACGAAGTAGAGCAAATACTTGGTCGAGCCGCTACCCTTGGCATCACGGTGCTGGATACGGTGGCGCTCTATGGCGTCAGTGAGGAGACGCTGGGCCGGATCCTCGGACCCGAACATCCGTTTCGCATAATCACCAAGACTCCCAAGGCGGCGGGTGATCGAATCACCGACAATGATGCGGCTGATCTCGCCGGCACATTCGATCGTTCCTTGCAGCGTCTCAAGCAGCAAACTGTTTATGGCTTGCTTATCCATGATGCCGACGATCTGTTGAAAACGGGTGGCCAACTCCTGATCGATGCGCTGCGGCGAGTTCGAGACTCAGGTCGCGTGACTAAGATCGGCGTATCGGTTTACACCGGGGCCCAACTCGATTCCGTTCTTGAATTGTTCACTCCGGACCTCGTGCAGCTCCCTTTGAACGTGCTGGACCAGCGACTGATCGCCGACGGTCGACTCGACCGCCTGCACCAAATGGGGGTAGAGGTCCATGCCCGCTCGGTGTTCCTGCAGGGGCTGCTGTTGATGGAGCCGCAGTCGCTTGACGCGTACTTCGACGCGGTGCGAGATAGCCTCGAGCATTACTGGAACGGCATGAAGCAAACCGGTGCGACACCATTGGAAGGGGCGCTTCGCTTTGCTCTGGGCCTGTCACAAATCGATACGGTCATAGTAGGCGTCTGTTCCCGACAGGAACTCGAGGATATTCGTCTTGGCGCAACACACCGCGGCTTCCCCGATATCGATTTCAGCCGGTGGGCTGTCGATGATCCGCACTACGTGAATCCATCACAGTGGCGATTGAAGCAAACAGCATCTGCCGGTCGGAGGTAATCAATGGTTCTTGCGATTGTCCAGGCCCGTGTTTCGTCGACGCGTTTGCCGGGAAAGGTCCTCATGCCGATTCTGGGACGTCCGATGCTGTGGCGACAACTGGAACGAGTGAAGCTGGCGAAAAGTATTGACCATTTGATAGTTGCCACCAGTGACCAGCCTGAGGATCGGCAACTGGTAGACATGGGCCGGGAGTTCGGTGTCGAATGCTACTGCGGCTCGCTTGATGACGTGCTCGATCGGTTCTACCAGGCGGCTTCGCATTACGACGCCGACCACATCGTGCGGCTTACCGGCGATTGCCCGGTTTCCGATCCGCAGGTGATCGATGCCGTCATCGAATACTACCGATCGGGAAACTGCGACTATGCCTCCAACGGCAACCCGTTCACATTTCCTGATGGACTGAATGTAGAAGTGATGCGTTTCGATTGCCTTGAGCATGCCTGGCGCGACGCCAAACTGCCGTCTCAGCGCGAACATGTGACGCCATTTATATGGCAACAACCTGAACGTTTCAAACTTGCCAATTTCATTCACGACCCGGACCTTTCTCACTTGCGATGGACAGTGGATGAACCGGAGGATTTCGAGTTCATTACGAAAGTTTATGAGGCGCTGTATCCGGATAATCCGACGTTCACAATGGCGAACGTTCTCAGGCTGCTGGAAGATCGTCCGGAGCTTTCTGATCTGAATGCCGGTTTCGAGCGTAATGAAGGATTCAAGAAATCGCTGATGGAAGATAAGGCCAGAGGGAATCTATGAACACGGTTTATGCCAAAGCGTCGACGTCCTTCTATGCGATGGCGGTTCATACCGACGAACATGTAGATAGGTATCGCGACGCCGTGGATCGGAGCTTTGCGGAGTTGTCCGGATTGTCGAAGAATGGAGAATTGATGCGCAGCCTCGTGGGACCGCCTGCTGTGGCGGGATTCAAACGGCTGACATGAGTTAAATGAGTCCTCTCATGAAAGTTGCAATACGCTGTGATGCTTCCAATGCGATAGGTACCGGCCATGTTATGCGCTGTCTGACCCTGGCCGATCAACTGCGTGGTAATGGTGGCGAGGTGACATTCATCTGCCGTGAGCACTCTGGCAATATTAACGACGTTATCGAGAAGCATGGGTTCAGCGTTCACCGCCTGCCGTTCATCGACACCCCTTCGGGCAAGGACTTCGAGAGTGAATACGCGCGGTGGCTGGCCGCTCCGGTTGAAACGGACGCATGCGAGACCAGCGCCTGGCTGAAAGATAGAAACAGATCCATCGACCTGCTGGTGGTGGATCACTATGGACTGAACGAACGGTGGGAACAGAAGCTACGACCGATTGTCGGACGCATTATGGTCATCGATGATCTCGCCGACCGACGGCACGACTGCGACCTGTTGTTGGATCAAAATCGTCTGGCATCATCAGACAATTGCTACGATGGACTGGTCCCGGCTGATTGCCGAAATCTGATCGGCCCCGGCTATGCTCTGCTGCGTCCGGAATTCGTGAGGATGCGAGCCGAGAGTGAACAAGCGCGGGACCCGCACCGGTTGTTTCTGTTTTTTGGAGGGAGTGATCCCACCGACGAGACCGGCAAGGTCCTGCGGGCGCTGACAATGCTGACAGACTACGAGTTGACAGCGGACGTAGTTGCCGGTCAGACCAATCCTCGCCGAGCGGCAGTCGAGAAGACGTGTCGGCAGATGCACGGGGTGACATGCCACTCCCAGGTGGACAACATGGCCGAACTGATGGCCCGGGCTGGTCTCGGCCTCGGGGCCGGGGGTGTGACCACCTATGAAAGATGCTGCCTTGGCTTGCCCACCCTGATTACGGCCATTGCTGAAAACCAGATCGCCATTGGAGAGGGCGCCGACAAACATGGCGTTGCGCGCTACCTGGGGAGGTCGAGCGAAGTGACGGTGGAGATGATCGCTGAAGCCATCGTGCCATTTCTGAGAGACGCGACTATCGGGGTGCAGATGGCAGCGAAGGCGCGTGCACTGGTGGACGGACACGGTGCTCAAAGAGTTGCCGAGGAGCTGTCCCGGCTCTGCGAAAGGAGGGTCTTGGTTTGAAGATTCTCTTTCTTGGTCCCGCCTGTGCAGATCTGATTGACTGCATGAAAGACTTCGGTGACGAGGTAGTCCAGACTGAAGACAGAATCACCGGCGATTTGCCTGTACTGGACGACACCGAGTTTCTGGTAAGTTATCGTTACCAGCATATCCTCAAGCCGGACGTGGTCGATCGCTTCCCGCGCCGCGTCATCAACCTGCATATCTCATACCTGCCGTGGAATCGTGGCCGTCACCCCAATGTCTGGAGCTTTGTAGAAGACAGCCCGAAAGGGGTTACCATCCACTACATCGATCCCGGAGTTGACACCGGTGACATCCTCGCACAAGGGGAAGTTCAGTTCAGCGATACGGAAACCCTGCGAACAAGCTATAACACACTTTCGGCCAGGATTGAAGAACTCTTCAAGCAGACATGGCCGGACATTCGCAGTGGTCGTATGGAGGCGAGACCACAGCCGCCCGGCGGCAGTGTGCATAAAATGAAGGACCTGAAAACGATTGAACATCTTCTCGTGAAAGGATGGGATACTCCGGTGGCCGGTCTTATCGGAAAAGGAGTTGAACGCAAGGACTGCGGCAGCCTTATGGAGCGAGCGGTCAAGAGCAGCAACCTGGTGCAGCGGTCCGATGTCAATCGGCGTTACGGCAGGAACGACTTCACAGCCTGGGTGAACGAACTCACAGCACCGCTTGAGTACCGGACCGTGCTTGATGTCTGCTGCGGCACCGGCAATCAATTACTTCAGTTTGCAGCCCGGAGCGGATTACGGGAACTCGTCGGTGTGGATCTGTCGGGTGACTCCCTTGAGAAAGCGCGAGCAAGGCTGGCCGAAACCGGTTTCGACGAAAAGTTGAGTCTGTTGAGAACATCCATGGAAGAGATGTTCTCTCGGCCGGAGTTAAGCGGAACTCAGTTCGATCTGATCGCCTGTTTCTATGGGCTCTATTACTCAAGGAATGTAGAAGACACACTGCACGGTATGCTCGACCATTTATCTGAGCACGGTACACTACTGATAGTCGGTCCCTACGGTAAGAACAACGCCTCCCTTTTTGAACTCTTGCAGCGACACTTCCCTCTGCCGGACCTCGTTCTACGGAGCGCTACGACATTCATGGAACAAGAGGTCCATCCGGTACTCACCGCGCATACAAAGGTTGAGGCTGTGTCGTTTGTCAACCCGGTTGAGTATCCTGAACCACAAGCCCTGATAGACTACTGGCGGGCATCGACATTCCATTCCAAAGAGCACGAACCGGCGGTAGTGAGGGACGTCGAGGATCATTTTCGGCGTGATGGTTCTTTCGTAGTCGAGAAGCATGTCATGGCCTACATTGCGAGAAAAGCATGAATCATTCCACCGTACTGGTGGTAGCCGCTCATCCTGATGATGAAGTACTTGGCTGCGGAGCCTCAATGGCGCGGCACGTCCGTGAAGGTGATTCGGTGCACGTGGTTATCCTGGCCGAAGGGATGACCAGCCGGGACAAAAAGCGTGACCGCAGCGCGCGGGATGAAGATATATCGGCGCTGGGTGAAGCCGCGAAACGGGCCAATGCTCTTCTTGGTGTCGAATCACTCTCTTTGGGGAACCTTCCGGATAACCGTCTCGACACGGTGCCCCTTTTGGATATCGTCAAACTTGTGGAAGAACATTTCGACACCGTGAAGCCGGACATTGTTTACACACATCACGCCGGCGATCTGAACATCGACCATCGGTGTATTCATCAGGCAGTGGTGACCGCCTGTCGACCGATTCCAGGGAAAAGACCCGTAGACACGCTGCTGTTTTTCGAGGTTCCATCCAGCACCGAATGGCAGCCGCCGGGCTCAGCCGAGCCGTTCACTCCCGATTGGTTCACCGACATCACCGATTCGATCGATGTGAAACTTAAGGCTCTCAAAGAATATTCGTCAGAGATGCGTCCGTGGCCGCATGCCCGCTCGATTGAGGCGGTAACCCATCTGGCTCGCTGGCGCGGAGCGAACGTTGGGGTTTCCGCTGCCGAAGCGTTTAAGTTGGGACGAAAACTTCTGCTTCCAAACCGAGGTGGGACATGAATGAGATAGAGATTGCAGGACGAAAGATAGGTGCGGGTCAGCCGCCGTTTGTCATCGCGGAGATGTCCGGTAATCACAACCAGTCGCTCGAGAGAGCACTGGCAATTGTTGAGGCTGCCGCCAGGGCGGGTGCTCATGGTCTGAAACTACAGACTTACACGGCCGACACCATCACGCTCGATCTGGACGAGGGTGACTTCTTCATCAGCGATCCGGACAGCCTGTGGAAAGGAACCTCGCTTTACAAATTATACGAACGGGCCCACACGCCGTGGGAATGGCACCGGCCGCTGCTGGATCGCTGCCGGGAGTTAGGTATAATCGGCTTTAGTACGCCATTTGATGATACTGCTGTTGATTTTCTTGAAGAACTGAACGTCCCAGCCTATAAGATAGCTTCGTTTGAGAATGCCGATATCTCGTTGATTCGTAAAGTCGCCAAAACGGGTAAGCCGGTTATTATGTCAACCGGAATGGCCTCGATAGCTGAGTTGGATGGATCAGTTAAGACGCTAAGAGAAAACGGTTGTCAGGAAATCGTACTCCTTAAATGTACCAGCAGCTATCCCGCGACTCCGGATACAACTAATATCAGAACTATTCCTCATATGGGTGAGCTTTTTGATGTGCAGGTGGGGCTGTCCGATCACACTTTGGGCATCGGAGTAGCGGTGGCAAGCGTTGCCCTGGGAGCGACGGTGGTAGAAAAGCACTTTACATTATCAAGAGCTGATGGGGGAGTTGATTCCGCTTTCTCACTGGAGCCTGACGAAATGGAATCTCTTGTTGAAGAAACCAGGCGAGCCTGGGAATCTCTCGGAAAGGTTTCGTACGGTATCAACGAAGGCGAGAAGAAGTCGTTGCAGTTTCGGCGCTCATTGTACGTGGCAGAGGACGTGAAAGCGGGAGATATCTTCACGGAGAAAAACCTGAGGGCGGTCCGCCCCGGCCGAGGTTTGGCGCCGAAGTATCTCGAGCAACTCTTAGGGCGGCGGGTTGTCCGTGATCTCAAGAAGGGCACGGCCGCCGACTGGGATATGATCGCCGCCACCGAATCAGCGGCGACGGTGCTCGAAACGGAGAACGAATGATCGAGCTGATTGTTTTAGCATCTCTCGGTGTTGCCTTCTTCGCCTACGCGATGGTTGTTCACAGGGACAAGAGTTTTTTCTGCGTCCTCACGCCGGTCTATTTCACCTTCATTCCAGGTTACTACCTGTTTGAATTGACCCATATTTACTTCTTTGGATACAGCGCTCAGACATCGACCTATCTGTTTTGCTACGCCACCTATGGTCTGGTGTTCTTGTTTCTCGCGCTGGCTTACTCTTACTTTCCGTCGTACGCTCTGAAGATGCCGTTCAATGTCCGGCACGAGATCAAGTACTTGCCGTATGTCGTGTTGGCTGCAGGTGTTCTCGTGTACCTGCCGATCCTTATCGAATATCGCGATCTCATTCTTCAGCCACGTGCGATCTACATACGCACCCGGGTCGGCTATGGACATATGTACTTCACGTCGACGGCCCTGGTGTTTCTCGCCTACATCTTGTGTTTGTTCAAACAGCGCCCCTTCCGTGGGGAAAAGGCGTTGTTCTTCACGATGTGTGTGCTTTGGTGTCTCAGTCACGGCAGCAAGGGTCAGGTTGTGCAGTTGATTTTGATCGGTCTCATGTTTCGGGTGTTTGTGAGCGGCAGGGCGGCCACCTTCTCCGCAGTAATCAGTTATGCGGCCGTTTTTGCAATCGCGTTGGGATCGTTGTTCTATTTCTTCTCAACTTCCATGCGAGAGGGCAACGTCAGCCTGCTGGTCGGTGTGGCTTCTTATGCGGATTACAATCGCAACGCCATGATGCTGATTGAGGATGACGGTTTCGAATACGAGTATGGAAAACTGACGCTCGAACAAGCGATCTACAGCCGTGCCCCGCGAGTGCTCTATCCAAACAAGCCGCACGATTGGGGGACTTTCGCGCTGGCCAGGAAATACTATCCGGTCTGGTTTGAGAAGAAAACCGGTTCGGCATCGTTTGGAGTGTTAGGGGTGCCGTTTGCGGATTTCGGACACTTTGCCATGTTGTATCTGATCTCCTGGGCGGTAGCGACTGGCGTGTTGCTGAAGATATTCATGGTGCGTTTGAAAAAGTATCGCGATCCGTCCGATTTCATCATGGTGTTGTTTCTGGCCAACGTGGTCGTAATTCCCACCGGTGTTGGTTATACCCTGCCGGAGCATTTTGTTCTGGCCTTTCTGTTGTCTTTAGTACTGCGTCTGAAGCTGGTACGAAACAGAGCCGTCGATATGTCCGATGTCCCAGCGATCTCCGGTTTCGGGGTATCGGTGGAGGGAAGATAGTGTTGGCGAAAAGGTGTTACATCAATGCTCGTTTTCTGACCCGATCTATAACCGGAGTGCAGCGCACCGCGACTGAATTGGTTAAAGCACTCGATGATATACTGGAGATTACGCCCGGGTTGGCAGATCAGATTCAGTTTACCATGCTTGCTCCTCATAATGTTAAGCATGACCTTAAGCTAAGGAATATGCCAGTGAGGGTAGTGGGCAGGTTGACTGGTCATCCCTGGGAACAATTTGAGCTGCCCTGGTATTCACGCAATGGTATACTAGTCAGCCTGTGCAATACAGCGCCATTGGTTAAACATCAGCAAATGGTAATGATTCACGATGCTAGTTGTTTTGTCTCTCCGAAGACATATTCCTTTGCTTTTCGATGGTGGTATCGGGTACTGCATCCTTCTCTGGGATTGGTATGCCGTCGGGTTATGACTGTCTCTGAATTTTCAGCCCGTGAACTTGAACAATATGCACACATTAGCCCTCGGAAACTGGCGATAGTGCATAATGGCGGCGAACATATTCTTGCCAAAGAACCTGATTATTCAATCCTTGAGAAATTAGAAAACCGATCCCGACCCTTCATTTTGGCAGTCAGCAGTATGAGTCCCAACAAGAACTTCCGGTCAATAATGAAAGCGATGGAGCATATTAACAATAGGAAGTTTGATGTTGTTGTCGCAGGGGGGACAAATCCGCGAATATTCAGAGAACAAGATATCCAGATTCCTGAGACAATGACATATCTCGGGTATGTTTCAGATGGTCAACTTCGAGCATTGTATGAGAACGCTATGGGATTTATCTACCCATCGACATACGAAGGTTTCGGTTTACCACCTCTTGAAGCAATGGCCTGTGGCTGTCCGGTGATAGTGTCAGATATTCCTCCTCTTAAAGAGGTATGCGGAGAGGCGGCACTGTACTGTAGTCCATATGAGCCAGCCGATATTGCTCAGAAAATGGTTCAATTATCTGAAGATACGGTATTGCGCAACGATCTTGTCAGTAAGGGCAAGGAGCGAGTAAAGAAATATACCTGGCGCAACGCCGCACTGCTCCTTCTTCGTCAGTTAAGTATCCTCACCGGACAAGTCTTCTTACCGGACCAGGCAAGAGAGCAATACCAGAACGGGCAAATCACAGAGTCAAAACCAACTTAATCATATTGTTGTTGATTGTTCACTAGATATCCTCTAAACCATATTATGGCTTGAGTGATATATGCTATGGCTTCCCAAAGGTGTCAAGAAGTGATCAATCGGGCAGGATATGTTTTCAAGCAGTTAGAGTGTATTAAGCTTTGAGGTTAGTGTATGGGCGACTGGAAACGACAACGGAGAATGCTTAAACAGAGTTTCCCACGCCTTGCTGCATTGTATTCCGGCAACCGTTTAATGCGTGAATTGGAACGCACTGTCAAGTTGCTGGGTGAACTAGAAGCGTATGCGCAACTTGACCAGGCCAAAGAAAATGGTCAGAAGGTTGTCATCCATTTGGGAAGAACCTACATACCATCACAAGTTTGCACGGAACTTATATTCGCTCTAAAACTGATGCAAAGAGGATACCGGGTTTACCTGCTCTATGATGATGGTGTCTTATTACATCATGATACCCTGACCATGAGCTATTTCAGGCCCTTTCAAACGGGCAGCTTTCTTAAGAGAAGACTGTCACTTGCTTTGCTCAAACGGTTACCATTGAGCAGTAAATTGCTTGAACCCTACTCTCGCTACTTTGATTGTAATATATCCAAAGAGGCTGAGACGTTCATAAGGTCTGACCGAATGGAATATGATGGTGTCGACCTTTCACAATATGTAGAAGCCTCGCTTGTCCGCTTTTTCCTTTCAGCTCCTGATGATAAGTTCTTGCGGGAAGAGCCGCATTACCAGCGAGCGAAAGAGATGTTTGTGAAAAACTGTGTCATCAGTCACAATGTAGCTAAGAAAGTGTATGAGCAGCTGAAGCCGGAGTTGATGATCACATCGCATGGATTTTACTCCACCTGGGGACTGTTCCTGAAATACATGATGGACCGTGGAGTGAGATGTATCAGTTATGATGGCAATGGCTATTCAATAAACAGTCTGGATTTAGCCGTCAATGACATTGCCGCCAATAAGAGTGATAATGGTTTTTTCGATCATTTTGTCAATAAAGTGGTTACTGAACCAGATACCCGTCAGGATGTATTCCGAGAAGTTGATTCAATGATTATGGGACGGATGGAAGGCAGTGCGGCCGATATAAAGAACCTCGGCGTTAAAGCAGATTATAGGTCACATCCTGCTACTGAAAAACTTATACGCTTAAAGTCAAAAGGCAGAAGAGTGTTTGGTTTGTTTCCTAATGTGATGTGGGATAGCGCTACTACCCGCAAACAATGGGACAGGGTGTTTAGTTCACCAGTGCAATGGCTGGTAGAAACTGTAAAGTATATTCTTGCCTCAAATGACAAAGCTCTGGTGATTCGTATTCATCCGGCTGAATACGTATGGATGCCGGTCAGGAAAAGTATCGTTGACATCCTCAGGTGTTATTTGGGGGATGAGATATTTTCCGATGAACGCCTAATTATTATCCCGTCCCATGAACGTCTATCAAGTTACAGTCTGTTTGAGTATCTTGCCGGCGGAATAGTATATAACGGGACAATTGGTCTGGAGATAATGTATCAGAAAGTTCCACTGATCATAGGGGCTAAAGCCGCGTATTCTGATAAGGGGTTCACTTACGATATTGCCAATCGTGACGATTATTTTGACAGCTTCGATCAAACAAATCACATTCTCCACAAGCAAAATGAAAATCTTGAACTGCTGAAGTTGTTCATGTACGAGTATTTCTTTCTTCATGGTGTCCCGGTGAAGTTTATGTCAAAAGTACGCTCCTCTAGTCCTGACTGGGAAGGTGATCCACGTGGGATATGGGATGATGATAATGTGAATTATATCATATCTACTATTGTTGGTGAGAATGAATACTTCCAGAGATATTCAGAAATACCGGCGATGGTATAGTCCGCTATGTCTATCATAAGAACTATACGGTGTTGTTTCTATGAATTCATTGATGATAGAATATTCAAAGACCAGGATAAATAAAGCCGAATGAATCATCGGCAGAATGTTAGTTCATGATAGCATTGTTTGGACAGAATATCTCTCAGGATTATCAGGACAAATGCTATATTCTCCTGCCGGGTACGGGACAAACCTCGCAAGACATCAAGGATATTCGATAAGAATGCTACTGCACTGCTCAACGCATGAACCTGTCCACGAAAGTGAATCCTTCAAACACCTTCGGGTGGGCGATCTCTATGTGCGCTACCAGGTGGATGACCTGGAGTATGAGCACGTCGACAGTCGCTTTGTCATTCTGGCCGACACGATCATTGACAAGTCGCGGGCGGACCAATTCGACGCAGCCGCAAATGAGATAGCGCGGTCCTTAAAGACCGACTCGCCTTTACCGGCGGAATTCCTGAGTGCCTGCTTCCTGATCGTACTGGACAAACTCACTGGCACTGTCCGACTTCTGAGAGATCCTACCGGCATCAAGACCGGCTACTACTGCCGGGCGGATGAATCTCTTTTTGTCGGCACGTGTGTGCACGAGGTCGCTTCGGCCGCGGGTGTCACGGAGTTCGATGAGGAAGCCGTTTGCCAGTTGTTATACACACAGTACATATTCGACGGTGATACGTACTACCAGTCTGTGCATGAAGTCAGGATGGGGAACAGGTTGTGTTTGAATTCGCATCTGCATATGACCCTGGAGAGGGATGACTGCATTGTGCTGGCTTCACACGACAATCCTCACGATTTCGAAAGCAACCTACGATTCCTGCGCGAAAAGACAATCGAAGCCCATCGCGAATATCTTAGCAACGAGAATGTCGTGCTGCTGTCCGGGGGGCTGGATTCGGCGGTGATGATTGGCTCGCTGCATGAATTGGTGTCGACGGAAAACTTGCGAGCGGTGGCCTTCAAAGTCAAAGACACTGAGGAAGATGAGACAGTGTACGCGGCCAGTATCGCCGATCATCTGTCGGTACCCCTTGAGACCATTACCGTCGATCCCGACGATCCACATCTTCTCGACGGTTTTGTCTCGAAAGTCTTGCAGATGAACGTCCCTTATTACGGGATAACAGTGTTCGGCAAGATCCCCAAACCGACTCCTACCGAGACATACTACGCCGGTCAGGACACGCGCCTGCACACACCGGACATCAATCCGATCGACAAACTTGCCTTCAAGCTGTTTTTCGCCGGGCGACGTCCTTTGGTGAGTTTCTTTGTGAACGTTCTTGGAGTCATTTCACAGGTGCTGCGGCCGCTTGGTTCGGCCGAATCAGCTATGAAGTGGCGTCGCGCCATAACCATGTTCTGCGATGCCTTCAACACGAAGCAGTATATACTCAAGTACTTTTTCAAACTCGACAGGTCATCGCTGCGCTCGATGGGTGTTCCCCTGCATATGTGGGAGAGGATCAAAGCGCGCTTGACCATGAACTTTGAGAAAATCAACAACTCGCGGCAGCTGTACAACGAGATCGTCGGGATCAAGTACCGCGAACAATACACCGATCAAATCAGGTACATCCAGAGCCTTGCCCGCGTGTGCGGTACTTACATCGCCTTGCCGTTTCATAACGCCACCCTGGCTGAGTATTGTTCGTCGATTCCCTTTGAACAAGCCACCCGGTTCACTGTTGGCCGGGAGAGGTATTCCAGCAGGAAGACCATCGTTAACAAGTTGATGCTGCGCAGGGCTTTCCGCGATAAGCTCAATGACAAAGTGTACTACCGCAAGAAAGCCGTGTCCAGTTCTCTGCATCTGCTATTCAACGGTCTTCTGGGTGATTTCATCAGAGAGGTTATTGATGGCGATTTGAGGACGGCTGATTCGTTTCTGAAGAAGTACCGGCTGGAACGTCTGGTTGAACGGTTCCGCTGCGAGAGTGGCTGGAAGGCGGGAGATGAGAAGTATCTCGATCGGATATACTGCATGGCTACGCTCTGTATCTACAACAAGCATATACTCGAGCCTAACAGGTAAGTTGATGAAACCAACTGGAGGGATACCTGAGGTTACAATAAGCATCGAGTGGGGTGGGCTGGGTTTGCCCGCTCAGGTTCACTCGGTTGCACCTGTGGGGCAACGCAACGATGCTGAGTAGCGAGACACAGTCCAGGCTCATCGGGCACCTCTCTCTGTCGGCTTCCCTGCCGGTTATCAGGTTTTCCTATGGGTTTGCGCTGGCTGCGATCCTGTCCAAGTATCTATCGGTGGAGGCGTATGGCAGTTGGTCTCTGTTTATCAGTTTGGTTGGACTTATCCTTACCTTCTCATCGCTCAATTTGATGTATGCCGCCAACGTGTTGCTTACCGGCAAAGACCGCAACAGTCAGAAACAAGAGATCTTTTCGGTCGGTGTTACCAAGTTCACCATGACCATTCTGGTATACGTCGGTTTCGCTATCTACCTGTCCTGCCGCGAGGTAATAGACCCGTCGCTCATTCTGCTGTTGTTTCTGGCGCTCGTTTTTCGAACCGCCAACGACCTCTTCTTAGGTCTCTGCCGTTCCCTGCTGCTCTTGCGCCGGCAGGTACTGTTTCTTCTCGTAGAATCATGCTTGATTATCCTGGCGTTAGTCATAAGCTGTTATGTTCTCGATGGCGGGCTCTACGGAGCGTTGTACGGATTCATATTGGCTGAACTTCTCGCTGCATCGTTGGGTCTGTTTCTATTGAAGGACTACCTGACGTTTTCGACTTATAATTATGCCATCGTCAAGAAATACCTGGCTATCGGTCTGCCGTTGATTCCTTTTGCCTTCTCTGATCTGATTGTAAACGCGCTAGTGCCTTTGCTGATAAAACTGTACGACGGTTTTGAAGCGGTGGCATTCTATAGCATCGCTCAAAAAGTCGCTCTGGTGGCGACCATCCCCACGGCAATCGTGAACAATGTCTACGCGCAACACTTGAGAAAAAGCCGGTTGTCCGGTGAAGGACCCGGAGTGCGCAAGACCTTCTTTATGTTTTTTGCAATCTACCTGGCCATGGCTCTTCCCCTGCTACTGATATTGTACCTTCTTGGCGAAGACGTTATACGCCTCATCTCCACGGATGAATACGTGCGCTCGTACGGCCTGATGCTGCTGTTGGTGGTCGTAAACATGCTGGTGAGTGTCGGTTCCATGTTCACCACCGTGTTCGCTGTTTACGAACGGACCCGCATCGCCGGCTATATCTGGTTGGGGGTGCTGGCTGTTTTCCTCGGGATCAGCGGGTACTGTTATGACCGATGGGAGATACCGGGAATAGCTTACGCGCTGATATTCTCGTTCGGCTTGGGACTTGTGTTGATCACACTGGCGATGATCAGACTACAACGTTCAGTGCGGCGCGAGAGAGTCATCAAACGCTGACCCAGGTCATTACCCGCGATAATGTCGTCCGGTTCATCACACCAGGAAAGTCACTCAGTTCACACCTTGAAGAGTCGATCAACTTCTTACTGATATCGCCGTGGTGGCGGAACAGTCGACCCTGAGCACTGGAACAATCTTTCCATTGATCGCGGCAGCCCTTAACCGCCCATTCTTACAGCTTCGTAATGTCTTGTGGGGTAGCGCGATACGGGCGCAAGAAAAGACGCCGCCACGGGCTTTTCGGCACCGGATTTGATAGTACCAAGAGCGCATAAGTGAACCGAAATAGCCGTCAAGGACAACAGCAATGAACCGAACGCCGAACACCAACTCGCACGATACTACCTTCACATCGGATAGCGCGCAACCGTCACGATCGTATCAATCCGACATTGAGATCAATCCGGTTGAGTTCATCCGGCTGCTCAAGAGGAACAGTCGACTGATCGGGATGGTCGTAATAGGTGTGATGGTGCTCACGGCTGGGGTGATGGTCTTCACGTCCAACCGGTATCGTTCTCACGCTTCAATCCTGCCCTCGGGATCACGCGACAGACTATACAGCCTTATGGATATCGCCGGTCAATTCGGCGTCGCCAGTTCGGCGTCCGCCGACGAGAATTCATCGGCCCTCTATCCGAGCATCCTCCGGTCGGACCTCGTGTGTGATGGAGTCCTCAAGAAGCAATATGAGATTACGTCCGGGGGTGACCATCGCGCCATCCAATTGCCGGAGTACTTCGCTACCGATGATCCAACCGAGTTGCGCTTAGCGCTGTCAGAGATTACGTCGGTCGGCGAAGACAAGAAACTCGGCATCATCAGACTTGGCGTTGAGACGACCGACTCGCAGTTATCGCAAGCTGTTCTCTCGGAGTACTTGACGCAACTCGAAACCTACCTGAGGTTCAAGCGACGCTCTCAGGCGCGCGAAAACGAATCTTATCTCACCGACCAGCGTGCGCTGAGATCGATCGAACTGACGCAGGCCGAAGACAGCTTGCAGCAGTTCTTGAAGGTCAACCGCAACTGGACGACTTCCAGTGATCCACAACTCCAGACCGAACTGGCGCGATTGAGACGTGAGGTAGAACTACAGGCCAAGACATACCTGCTACTATTTCAACAACTCGAACTGGCGCGGCTTGAGGTGCAGAAGGACATACCGATTGTTCACGTGCTGGACGAACCTTCACTGCCAACCCAGAAGTCGGGGCCGAGACGCACCTTTATCACTCTGTTGGCTGGCTGCCTGGCTTTCCTGGTGGTTATATCCTGGCTGTTTGTCCGCGACTTGTGGCGGCAGGGTATGACCGGCGTGGATGATAACTCTGACGCCGGGGGAGGCACTGACAACAGGTCACTGCCTGGTCAACAATCTCGACTGCTAAACCTTGTAAGGCGGCCAGATGAATCACCGGCTTTAAGAACTGGCACTAAACAACCGATTGAACATGGATAAGGGCAATACTATCAGGGCTGGGCAGATGCTCGAGCCGACTGGAAGTTCGAGCGACAGTATAGGGAGCGACGATGGTTGGCACTTTAAGCAGTACTGAATCGGCCGGCGCCTCAATGGCACGGTCATCGTGGAAATCAAGGAAGAGTTCGTATCGAGATGACGGGGGACTTTCAGTTAATCGCGACGCGGCCCTGGTAGTGCCGACCTTGAATCCCGGCGATGGCTTCATCGACTGGCTGGCCGCTCTCAGAACGCAGACCGTGCAACCCCGGCTGCTGCTGTTGATCGATTCATCATCAACCGATCGCACGACGGAACTGGCCGGGGAATCGGGATTCGAACTAATTCAGATCAATCGCAATGAATTCAACCATGGCGGTACTCGTCAACTGGCCGTTCAACAGTTGGACGACTGCGGGTTGATTATCTTCATGACGCAGGATGCTATCCTGAGTTCGCCGACGTCGTTGGAAATCCTGTTGAAGGCGATGAGGGATCCGCGGGTGGGGGCCGCTTATGGGCGGCAACTGCCGCGGCCGGAAAGCTCACCGATTGAGGTACATGCAAAGTTGTTCAATTACCCAACAACGCCATACTTGCGCGACCGCAGTGACATCGACCGCTACGGGATCAAGACCAGTTTTCTGTCGAACTCGTTTGCTGTATGGCGTCGCTCGGCGCTGCTGGAGATCGGTGGTTTCCCAAGTCACCTGATTCAGAATGAGGACGCCTGGGCAGCCTCAAAGTTGATCCAAGCCGGGTGGAAGATAGCCTATTGTTCCCACGCTACCGTCTACCACTCGCACCGCTACGGCCCTCTCCAGGAGTTCCGGCGCTATTTCGACATTGGTGTCTTCCACGCAAGGGAACAATGGATTCGTGATTCTTTCGGCCATGCCGGTGGCGAAGGGTTCAGATTTGTCCGATCAGAATTAATACACTTGTTGCGGACCAATCCGGCGCTGATTCCCTCGGCACTGCTGCGTACGGGACTCAAGTTGGTCGGGTACAAGCTGGGCAATATGCAGCACAAACTACCGGCGAGGTTGCGACCCTGGTTGAGCACCAACAAACGATACTGGAAATAGAGGAAGAGCATGAACTGTTGCGTGATATTCGGCGGCGCCGGCTATGTCGGCACTCACCTGGCCAGACACTTTCTAAGTAGCGGAAGATTCACCCACGTACACATTGCCGATATCCAACGGTCCACCCTTGAGGGCACGCCCGGAATCACCACTTCCATCACCGATGTCCGGCGGCCGATTGAGATCGCGCTGGTGCCCACTTCTCCGGACTGGATATTCAACCTGGCCGCGGTACACCGAGAGCCCGGGCATGCTCCCTATGAATACTACGAAACCAATCTTCCGGGGGCGGCCAATGTCTGTGACTACGCTGAGGTGATCGGTTGTGACAACATATATTTCACCAGCAGCATCTCTGTCTATGGTCCGACCGTTTGCGCCACCGATGAGAGTGCGCCGATTCGTCCAAACACGCCGTATGGAGGCTCCAAGTATCCCGCCGAGGTTATCCATCAGCAATGGTGCTGGGCGGGCAATGGTCGTCGACTGGTGATTTCAAGGCCGGGCGTGCTCTATGGACCGGACGATCCCGGCAATATCATGCGTATGATCCAGGCCATCAAGAAAGGTTACTTTGCTTTTCCCGGCAAGCGGTCAATTTACAAATCGTACGGCTACATTTATGGTTTCCTGGTCAGCATCGACTTCCTGATGGACAGCGGGGAAGACCACATTATTTACAATTACGCGGAGTCACCGACGCAGCCGTTGTGTGAGTTGGTCAGTGCTGTGAAAGAATACTTGCACTGCAGGGCTTTGGTGCTGCCGGTACCACTGTGGTTGCTGTTGCCTGCCTCTAAGCTGGTGCAAGCCATCGCCGGTTCCAGGAACCCGATTCACCCGGTAAGAGTAAAGAAGGCTGCCACCCCCACCCATATCGTACCGCAGAAGCTGATCGACATGGGCTTTGAGTTCGAGTACAGTTTCCTTCGCTCGCTCGAGCATTGGCGCCAGGTAGCACCTTACGACTTCGATTCTGACGCCGTTCGGGAGATTCAGCCGATCACCCGCCCGGCCATTTCAACCGCTGTTGGGCCGAACCGATCCAAGGAAACAGCGTCAGCGGAGTTGACCGAACAGTAGCTATTCAGTGGGTGGCAGCTCCCGGTCTGCCCCTCTTCTCAAAAGGCAATTGCGAATGGTAGGAGGCAGGCGAGGGCTACCACCCACGAAATCACGCTCGCGGCCTCATCGTTTTCTTTCAGTTTACCGGATTTGGGGTTGATTTCTTGAAAGCGTGACTGTTTATTTGAGGCCTTGAATGTCGGCCTGATGGTCGGTTGACCATTTCAACGACATTTGCTTGTGGTGGGGTTCCCGAGTGGCCAAAGGGAACAGACTGTAAATCTGTCGGCGAAGCCTTCGGAGGTTCGAATCCTCCCCCCACCACCATTTGCGCACGGCCAAGCCGTGTTACTGCGCTACGCACCACATATGTCACCCTCAAACTCGTTTGCGGGTAACTCTTCCGACAGCATATCCGTCCCAAACAAGTTTGAGACGGCCACCCGCCGCCGCATCGGTCGGTTTTCTTGTTTCTGCTGGTGTTTTTCCGAGTTCTCCCTTGTCCAGACAAATCGCTTGACAAACCCTGCCAGCAGAGTCTACTTTGGCAGTAAGGTCTTACGGAGGCTCCAGATATGAGAACGTTATGTAGTGCATTGGCGATTGTCACTGTTTCGCTAATCGGTCACGTCCTCCCCGCACAGGCGAATGAACTGTCCTTGTCTCGATTCAGAGTCCTTCTTAATGATGGTCAGCGCCTCGAAGGCAAGAATGGCACTCTTACTGCGGATGAGTTGGTCGGAGCTTCATCGGACGGCGGTCAACTGCAAATCCCTCGTAATGCTATTCGGGCGCTGGATCGTTTTAAAGGCACCAAGGCCAAGACAGGAGCCATTATCGGGGCAAGTATGGGTTTTCTGTCTGCTCTGTTGGCTTATATACAGGTGGAGGCTGACCCCAATATGGAGGCAGATAACGCGTTCTTTACGCCTCTGTTTCTGGGTTTCACTTTGGGGGGAGGTTTGATTGGCTTGGCCGTCGGTTCGGCTTCGAAGACATGGGAGCGGGTGGATGTCGACATAGCAGTTGGCTTTGGCCCTGAACAGGACAACGCCTCTGTCACACTAACGTTCAACCTTTGGTGAAAGGGCACACTCAAGATCCTGCACGAAGCAACGGCGGTCAATGAAGGAGCGTAGGAAATATGAAAACAAGCAGAGCGGGTCAGTCGATACTAGTTATGACAACAGTTCTCTTAGTGTTGGGATGCGCAGGGAGTCAGATACTGGTTGTCAGGCCCATGGAAAAGGAAACGGCTCGGCATTCGACTCTTTACTTCTCTACTGGGTCTTCCGTTTTTGACGATGTTAGCCGGGAGATGTCCGATTTGGAGGAAGAAGTGGCCTCCAAAATCAAGGAGTCGGGCATGTTTCGCCGTGTTTGGCTGGGCGAATGCGCGCATGACTGCGATAGTGCCTTATATGTCAGAGCTGATGTCACTAAGATCAAGAAGGTAAGCGGGACAGAGCGCTTCTTTCTGGGTGTTTTCGCGGGCAGAGCTTCCATGACAGTCACCGTTGTGGTTGTAGAGCCTTCTTCCCTTGACACGCTCGGATCGTTCACCGTGATCGGTAAATCGGGCGGTACCGGTTTATCTGGCGGGACTAAATCGGCGGTGCATAATGCAGCCGAGGCCATTGTTGATTTGATCCAGATGGAGTGTAAGTGATTGTGCGTTGACGCTTGCGGGGTCCGGCGACTAACAGCAATCCACTTGACAAACACCGCTACGGAAGTCTATTTTTTGCTTGGGATAAGACGGAAAGAGATGTGATGATGACGCTAAGGGCTGGCTTGACGGTTTTCGCTGTTCTGTTTCTTGTTAACGCATCCTCCGCACGAGGGAATGAACTATCTCTTGATCGCTTCAGGGTTTTTCTTATGAACGGGCAGTGCATCGAAGGCAACAGGGCTACCCTCACAACAGATGAGTTGGTTGGAGTGTCCATGGCCGGTGATTACGTGACTATTCCTCGGATAGATATGCGGACCCTGGATCGCTACGCTGGTACAAAGGCACGTACAGGTGCCACCATCGGGGCATGTTTGGGCCTTGTCTCTGCCTTGACAACATACGCTGTATTGGAGAAAGCTGATTCCGATTTCGATGTCGATGAGGCTGCTTTCATGCCAGTGTTTCTGGGTTTCACATTGGGGGGAGGCTTAGTCGGCATGATCTTCGGTTCCGCATTCGCGTCCTGGGAGCAAGTATATCCTCCTAAGCCAATCGGCTTCGGACCCGAAGAGGCTAAGACATCGGTCACATTTGTATTTCGCTTTTAATCATAGAACACATAGTACCGCAGCCGGGGCGAAGTCCCGTAGGTCGGAACCCCGCGTCACGCGGGGTTCCGACTCTCAGATTACTCACCAGAGTCCCGTGTCGGGAGCCCTGAGTTCTTGACATGTTGTCGGAACCTCGCCCATCGACTCCGCTCAGGACGACCCCTTCGGGGCAGGGGTTCCATCCTACGAAGCTGATCCGCGATAACTCTCAGTAGTTCTTTACTCATCGAAGAACCGTCGCCCGCAGGCCTGCCCGTCAGACTGAGCGAAGTGGTAGCCGCTACCACCAACTAATCAACTTAGGCTGGAACGGGTGAGGCATGTTCTCGTTTTTAGGGATGATGCGGGCGGTGACGCCAAACCTTCCGGACTCGCTGCAGGTGACCTCACCGGTGAAAGCGTAAACTCCATCGTTGGACGGCTGCCCGCCGTTGGCCGGCTGGGCCACCGCCGGTTGGAAGTCCCTGATCTGCTCCTGTGAATTCAGACGACCCGAGACAATCTGCACCTCGACATCATCCGGACCGATTTCGCCCAGGAAAACTTCGATGGTAATTGGGAATTTCTGGCCGACATAAAGCGTCGCTCCCAAATCGGGAATATCGACGTTTCTGATGTCGATCTTGTCCCAACTACTGCCGACCCGGGTCACCCAATTGGTGGTCTCGCGGGTCAGACGATGCTGGTCCTGGCGCATTTTGCGCCCGGCCTCGATCGCCGGCAAATAGAAATGTCTGGTGTAGTCCTTGAGCATCCGCTGGCTGGAGAATCGCTCTCCGGCCATTTGGATGGTTGCTTTCATCTTGGAAATCCACTGCATCGGCAGGCCGATTTCACTGCGCTCGTAAAACAACGGGATGACTTCGCGCTCCAGCGTGTTGTACAGCATCTCGGCGTCAAAATGATCCTGTGTCTCGACGTTGTCGTACTCCTCGCCATTGCCGATCTTGAATCCGGTGGCATCGTCGTACCCCTCAACCCACCAACCGTCGAGAATGGACAAGTTGAGTGCGCCGTTCAAAGCAGCCTTCATGCCGGAAGTACCGGAGGCTTCCTGCGGTCGCCGCGGATTATTCAGCCAGACATCACACCCCTGCACAAGATAACGGGCAACATTGATATCGTAGTCCTCCAGGAAGATGATCCGATGTCTGAACCGTTCTTCGGAGGTATACGCAACCATCTGCTTGATAATTTCCTTCCCGGGGGTATCCAGAGGATGCGCCTTGCCGGAGATTAGAATCTGCACCGGACGAGCCTCGTTGTTGAGGATTTTATCGAGGCGGTCCAGATCGGAGAAGATCAGATTGCCGCGCTTGTAGGTCGAGAAGCGACGAGCAAAGCCAATCGTCAGTATCTGTGGATCAAGCAACTGATCGGCCCGCTGGATGACCATTTGTGAGGCGCCGCGACGTATCAGTTGTTGGTTGAGGCGTTTGCGAGCAAAGAAAACGAGTCGTTCCCGACGACGGTTGTGAATACGCCACAATTCGGCGTCGGGGATACGATGGACCAGTTTCCAGGTGCTCAGATCGCCCGGCTTCTCGCGGTAGTGGGGACCGAAGTAGCTTTCGTACAGCTCGTTCAGGTCGTGGGAAATCCAAGACGATGGATGCACGCCGTTGGTGATGGCTCGGATCGGGATCTCCTCAGTCGGCAGATCGGGCCAGATGTTGTGCCACATCTGACGTGATATCTGACCATGGAGTTCGGATACGCCATTGGCGAAAGCGGCCAGCTTCAGCGCCGCCACTGTCATACAGAACGGCTCCGTTTCGTCATTGGGGAAGACGCGGCCCAGAGCCAGGAATTCCTTCCAACTGATGCCCAAATCAGAGATAAACTTGCCCAGGTAACGATGTACCAGCACCGGATCGAACCGTTCGTTGCCGGCCGGCACCGGTGTATGGGTAGTGAAGACTGTGGTCGACCAGACATACTGAGACGCCTCGGCGAAGCTGAGATGCTCCTCCTGCATCAAACGCCGGATGCGCTCCAGCGTCAAAAACCAGGAATGTCCTTCGTTGAGATGATAAGCGTCGATCTGGAGTCCCATGGCCCGAAGCGCCCGCACGCCGCCGATTCCCAGGATAATCTCCTGCCGGATGCGCGTGTCTTTGTCGCCGCCGTATAGCACCGAGGTGATCTCGCGACACTTGGTCGAGTTTTCCGGAATGTTGGTGTCAAGCAGGAACAAAGGCGTAACGCCGACCATCACTTTCCAGACCTGCACCTGCACCGGTGTACCGTCGATCTCGACACCAATCCTGAGCGGCTGATCGTTTTCACCTTTGACCAACTGCACCGGCATGTGATACCAATCGTTTTCTTCGTACCGTTCCTGCTGCCAACCGTCGGTGGAGAGAAACTGGCGAAAATAGCCGTACCGGTACAGCAGCCCGATGGCCACCACCGGCAGTCCCAGGTCGGAGGCCGACTTCAGAGTGTCACCCGACAGCACACCCAAACCACCGGAGTAAACCGGCAGCCCGGTATCCAGACCGTACTCCAAAGAAAAGTAGGCCAGGCGGCTGCCGTTTAGGTCCCCATAATTCTGGTCGAACCATTTTCTTCGCTCAAGATAGTCGCGATATTTCTGGTGCACGCGGTCGATACTGGCCACAAAACCGTCGTCCTGAGCCGCCGCTTCCAGTTTCTCCTGTGGCAACCGGGAAAGCATTTTGACTGGATTCTGATAGCATGCTTCCCACATTTCCGGGTCGAGCCGTATGAACAGCTTGACCAGATCCCAGTTCCATGAGTACCAGAGATTCTGCGCCAATTCCTGGAGAGCCAGGATTCGTTTCGGCAGTCGAGGCAAGACCAAAAACTGTTTTACCCGCATCCGATTCCTTTTGTTGTCAAAAGGTTTGTATCACAACCATGCTTCCTACTATCATTTATCGCCCAAAACAACAAGAATTTTATCCGCGACAGGCACGTAACCAGTTGATGGTCAATGGGGGGAACTTCAAGTGGTGGGGGATTGTGCCGAAAAAAACAGTGTGCTTACTTAGGAGCTACCCGGTAAGATTTTGGTTTTCAAGGAAGACTGAATTAGGTAAATTATAATTATGAGTAAAGAAATAAGAAGAATCGGCATTCTCACCGGTGGTGGTGACTGCCCCGGTCTCAACGCCGCGATCAGAGCGATTGTCAAGACGGCGCACAACGACTACGACCTCGAAGTGATCGGGTTCTCCGATGGTTACGAGGGTCTGATTGAAAACCGGTATCGTCAGATCGATGTCGACGATGCCTCCGGCATACTCGCCCGGGGTGGTACCATTCTGGGGACCTCAAACCGGGCCGACCCATTCCATTTTCCAGTGCTCCAGGACGAGGAGTACATCTATCTGGATCGCTCCAGTCAGGCGGTACGCAATTTCGAGTCGCTCGGTCTGGACGCGCTGATTGCCATCGGCGGTGACGGTACCATGGCCGCTTCGGCCCGGATGGCCAAGAAAGGACTGCCGATTGTCGGCGTACCCAAGACTATCGACAATGATCTTTTCGGTACCGAAGTGACCTTCGGTTTCGACTCCGCCTGTGTGACCGCAACCGATGCCGTGGACAAAATTCACACCACGGCGCAGTCGCACCATCGGGTGATGATTGTCGAGGTTATGGGCCGTTACGCCGGGTGGCTGGCCCTGTGCGCCGGTTTGGCGGGTGGCGGTGACATCGTGCTGATGCCGGAGTTTCCGTACGACATCAATGCCATCTGCGACGCTGTGCGGACTCGCAACGCTCGCGGCAAGACTTTCTCAATCGCAGTGGTTGGCGAAGGTTCTCGTCCTGTCGGAGGGGAGATGACGGTAGCGCGCACCATCGCCAACTCCCCCGATGCCATACGGCTCGGTGGCGTGTCGCACAGTGTTGCCGCCCAGGTCGAGGGGCTGATCAATATCGAGTGTCGCGTGACTATACTGGGGCACCTCCTGCGCGGCGGTTCTCCCAGCGCCTTTGATCGCCTTCTGGCTACTCGCTATGGGGTCGAGGCGGTTCACATGGTGGTCCGCGGGCAGACCGGTATAATGGTCGGTTTACAAAACCAGCAGATGGTGGCGGTACCCCTTGAGGACGTGGCCGGGAAGATACGCACTGTAACCCCGGATCACCCACTGGTAAAAGCGGCACAATCACTCGGCATCTGTCTCGGAGTGTCCTCTTCGGTGTCGCTTGAGGAGCACTACAAAGATCCGGTGACCTCCTGAGTTGAGACTCATTCAACACGACGCCGTATGAACCACACGACATAGGATGCATTGACAGCATGACAAAAAAGCCTTCTCCCAATAAAGCTCAATTGGTGACCCGGTTGAAACGCTCACCCGCCTATAAAGTCGCCTACTACGACGACGATTTCATGTCACTGGACTCCTCGCGACCGTTCCGGTTACAGGTAGAGATGATGAAACCGGAGGTCATTCTTCAACAGGAGAAGATTCGGTCTACTATTGTCGTCTTTGGCGGTACCCGAATCGTGGAGCCGAAAGAGGCCGTTGCGACCGTTAAGAAGATCGAAACCCGCTTGCGACGCAAGCCTAATGACGCATCGCTTAAGAAACAATTGCGGATTGCTCGCAACATCCTCGCCAAGTCGCATTATTATGACGAGGCCAGAGAGTTCGGACGGCTGGTTTCGAAGGAAAGCCAACTCAACCATGACCACGAGTTTGTAATCATAACCGGCGGGGGACCCGGTGTGATGGAAGCAGCCAATCGGGGCGCCTTCGACAACGGCGCCAAGACTATCGGCATGAATATCACCCTGCCTCTGGAGCAGGAACCGAATGCGTATATCACGCCGGAATTGTGCTTCAACTTTCACTATTTCGCGATCCGCAAGATGCACTTTATGCTGCGCGCCAAAGCGCTGGTGGCCTTTCCCGGCGGCTTCGGTACCCTGGACGAACTATTCGAGGCGCTCACACTGGTGCAAACTCAAAAGCTCAAGCCGCTGCCGATAGTTCTTTTCGGTGAGGAATACTGGCGTCGTTTGATCGACTTCGACTATTTGGTGCAAGAGGGAACCATCGCACCTAAAGATGTCGAACTCTTCGTCTACGCCGACAAAGCCATCGATGCCTGGAACTATATCAAGTACTTCTACGAGTTGCCTGACGACGGCAAGTAAGGGTCCATCGCCAAGGTGACCTTTTCTGAACGCCGATGCCTACGCGATTGTCAGGCACGTAATTATGTCATTCCCGCGAAGGCGGGAATCCATCCGTTCCGTCTCGTTCCTTCCAAGACTGGAGGGACCCCCGCCTTCGCGGGGGTGACATTTTCGTGCGCGGCAGATGTCCATGTCTGCCGGGTGCATGCTTCGACTCCGCTCAGCATGAGGTTGGGTAGCTCAGCATGAGGTTATGTGCATGGCGTACGTCCTCGTGCGCTACGTGACCAATGGGGCAGACCGGTAGGTCTGCGGCCCACGGCAAATGGGTTCGTTTCCCGGAAAAAAGTTTTTGCATGTTGACTCTTCCCGCCTTTTTGAAGAACACACGCGCCACGACAAACCGCTCCAGACAACCCGCCGGACCGGTGTTTTGCATGTGATTGGTGGAGTTTTTGTACGTATTCGATTCTTGTAGGTCAGGTCTCTCCGCTCTTGGAGACCTGACGCAATAGTCAGGAGCGCAGGTCTCCTGACCTACGGGGATTCGCCCCAACTTTTAGCGTGACATTGGCGACGGCTTTAGCCATATTGAAAGATCATGGGAACGATAGCTGGGATAGCTGCTTATGTTGCGTTGTGCGTCGGCGTGCTGACACTGTTCAGCTTCGCCGACAAAGCCGCCTCACTCCAGGGCAAAGCGCGTGCGCGAGAACTACTTAACTTTCGCTGGAAAGACACTGTGACCCGCTGGCCGTCTGTCTTTGTCGAGATGTTCGACAGCATATTCGGCAAGCGGCACTTCACGTGGAGGTGTTTCGGGAGGAGTTGTTTAGCATCCATTGCAGCCGTAATCATCTGTACCGTAATCTTCGAATGGCTGCGTTATGACCCCCCAGTCATAGTTGGTGGGATTCGGATTAGCTTTCAGTATAACTACAGCTTGTATGGATTCCTAATGTTCGCTATCCTGATCAATCTGATCCCAGACTACTTCTCGCTTCTGGAGACACGGCTTATTATGCGCCTGCTGAGTATGAGAGCCCCAAGTTGGTCAACGATAGTAGCGTTACTTGTTGCAGATTTTTTCCTTACGCTTCTGCTGTTTTTCGCTTACTTGTACATTCTGGGTGTGCTCCTCCGAATCGTTCTCCAGCAAGGTAATGTCTTTCCCTTTGATATTTCACTCTTCGCCAGCAGGGTTGCAAGTGCATTTATGTTTCATCCCACTGTGTTCACTGAGGGGGTGGTCCCGGTCCCGCACATCAGCTTTGGTATCTTCCTCTGGTCTACCTACTTCACATCCGTCTGGATATGGTTGTATGCCTTGGCCACGTTCGCAGGAAAGCTGCTGCTGCCGATTCTGAACCGCATTGTGAAGTTCAAGAGGTTCTTCGATCTCGACAACAAGCCGTTCCTGGCGTTGGGGTGGTTGAGCGTGATGATTATCACCGTCCTGTTCGCGGTCGGTGCGGTGATCAAGGCGTGCGTGTAGGGGAGAGGCATGGGACCGAATCTCATTTTCGACAAGTCATTTCTCCAGTGCCTCAACCGAGATGAGTCAGCCTGGCTCGATCAGTTCTATACATCGTTAATCACACCATTGTTCTTCGTAGAAACGCTGGCGGATCTTGAGAAAGAAGATCACAAAGGACGCGCCCCCGAACAGGTTGTTGGAAATCTCGCGTATAAGACACCTGACATGGACGTTGCACCCGTTTGTCATCATCGTACAATTCTAACAGGAGAATTGACTGGAGTTGGAGCTGTCGACATGCAAACCGGTAGGCCCTTGCGCCTTGGAGGGCACGATGTGCTAATGGACGGTGAACGGGGCGTTGTCTTCGATTTGTCACCAGAAGAGGAGGCGCTGGCCCGATGGCAGCAGCGGGACTACTTGTCCATAGAGAGGGAGCAGGCAAGAGAATGGCGGCGAGAGCTGTCCCGAATTAGCTCAGTGGACCAACAGACTAAATTCCAAGGTTGGTTTGGTGAAAAGAGGCCAAGTGAATTGGGGGCTGTAAAGTCCCATGTGGATCACTTTATAGATGGCGAGAATCCGGGGCGTGCGCTGCGACACGGGTTATCACTCCTTAACGTGCCTACAGCAGCAGCGGCCGACGTCCTGAGGCGTTGGAATGAGGTGGGTCAGCCGCCTTTGCGAGCTTTCGCTCCCTTTTTCTGTCATGTTTATGGCATTGACCTGTTCTTCTATCTATCACGTGCGGCAGATCTGATCTCGGGCCGATCCACAAACATGATAGACATTGCCTATCTTTATTACTTGCCCTTTTGTATGGTTTTCACATCTAACGACAAACTTCACCGAGATACGGTCCCACTATTTTTGCGGAAAGACCAGACATTTGTTTGGGGGCAGAAACTCAAAGACGATTTGAGTGCGCTAGACATATACTATGACAAACTTCCGGAGTCAGTGAAGGCAAAGGGGACCCATCACTTTGCCTCACGACCACCGGCCGATCGAGCCTTCTTGACAACAAGGCTGTGGGACGATCATCTGAAAGAGGGCTGGCGCAACACCGCGACAAAGGCCAAGAGCAGCGGTAACGACGACTTTGAGCCTCAGATTATTGCGAAGATCAAACGTGCCACCGATGCTGCTGAAAAGGCTCCGGTTAGGCCTGATTCTAGCCCAGAGAAAGTAGACTTCATGATTACTAAACACTCGGTGCTGCGGAAGAAGGGCAAATGGACTCGTTATCCCAAGCTGTTGGACAGTATAAAAGATGATTCAGACAGTTGAACTGGCCATACCCGTCTGCCGCCCCAAGTGCCCTTGAAACCCAGACGCACCCCCGGGCCATCCAGCCCAGCCCCGAAAACCCCACCGCTTTCTCTTGACACAGTTTCGTAGGTTGGAACCCCTGCCCCGAAGGGGTCGTCCGGAGCGGAGTCGACGGACGAGGTTCCGACTCATGTCGAGAGCTCAGGGCTCCCGACACAGGACTCTGGTGAGTAATTTGAGAGTCGGAACCCACAAGGGGGTTCCGACCTACGGAACTTGGCGCCCTGCGCTTGTTATTTCATCGCGCAGTAGCTCCTCGCGACTGCGATAAACCACCCACTTTCGCTTGACACAGTTAAGCTAAAGTCGTATATTAAATTGCCGATGTATCCGGGTGGAGGGGTGCGTGGAGTTTTAGCCGATAATCGGCTGTCGAACGACTTTAATCAGACGTCGACAAAAAGTGAATCTTTGTCAAACATTTGAAAGAAATGTCTTGACTTTGATTGCAGACCGCGTATTTTGCTCGCCTGCCTGTGATGAGCAGGCCATAGAATCGAACGCTCTTTGACAACTAAATAGTCGTGCTGAAGACAAGATTAGCCAATCTTGTTTTCGTGTCGCGGGTCCAAGTTTTTTAGAAACTTTGAGACTCTGTTAATCATTTGAATCATGAACGATGCAAACGTTATGTTTGCGTCAGGATTTGAGAACAATTCATAAGAATATTTATGGAGAGTTTGATCCTGGCTCAGAACGAACGCTGGCGGCGTGCTTAATACATGCAAGTCGAACGAGAACCTTCAGCTTCAACTTCGGTTGTCGCAGTTGGTGAAAGTGGCGAACGGGTGAGTAACACGTGGGCAATCTGCCCTCAAATCCGGGATAATCCTTCGAAAGGGGGTCTAATACCGGATAACACCACAGGATGGCATCATCCCGTGGTCAAAGGTGGAGCAATCTGCCGTTTGAGGATGAGCCCGCGCCCCATTAGCTTGTTGGTGAGGTAACGGCCCACCAAGGCATCGATGGGTAGCCGGCCTGAGAGGGTGATCGGCCACACTGGGACTGAGATACGGCCCAGACTCCTACGGGAGGCAGCAGTAGGGAATATTGCGCAATGGACGAAAGTCTGACGCAGCAACGCCGCGTG
>SDBU01000631.1_pt1 | contig 49382 bp, 52 predicted proteins | sample 2277071 | NCBI WGS metagenome assembly SDBU01 (sample SAMN10397929, study PRJNA504765) | marine sediment metagenome | isolation source: marine sediment core GS08_GC12, 126 cmbsf | place: Arctic Ocean: Gakkel Ridge, Loki's castle | collected 2008
AGACGATACCAACATCTTTGCTATTTGCCGATAGGTAACGCTAATTTTCATTTTATCCCTCCGTGCTTATTACCTATCGGACTAGCACTGGTTATTCAACTGTTAAGGTGCTCCAGCTAGCTAGGCTGGCAATTCAATTTAGAATTGGTAATTTTAGCTTTATAGCCTCCTGTATTTAATTTCTAAATAAACTAAATCTATAACTAAAATGATGTCACAAAAGAGCATATTGTGCATTAACAGAATGAACCTATATTTACATGATTAGATTGGTTTGAGATAGAGCCAAAAATAAAAACCTCAAAGCCAATACAATCTGGATTGCACAATAAGAGAGGGCTAGAGCTATTGTGCAATCCCCGGCAGGATCACATTGCTTAAGGCGCTAACAAGGCTGGCTATTCATTCTGGGGTGTGGTATAGCGGTGCAAGAGATTAACGGAGATACAGCATTCTAGCCATAGAGCGCCTTAAGGGGGTCAGCCCATGCTTCCTCTGGCGCCTGTCTTCCCGTATTAGTGAGTCGATAGTAGATGCGGGGATTACCTTCCGGGTAGTTATCCTGGAAGGCTGAGGCTTCTCTAATACCTGAAAGCTCCACCCAGTTAAGCCTCTGAATGTTAGAGAAGTAGGTTACAAATGAATGGTAACGGCAGCCCTTCGATTTGTAGGGCAGGCGCTCCAGGTATTTCAGGGTCAGGATTTCAATGTTGTCAGGACTGATAGAGCGGTGCTCTTTCCTGGCTCTTTTCTCTTCCGTCCTGGTTGCCTTGTCCAGGGCAGTAACCTGCCTCAGGGCTTGCTTGTAGTAATAGAAGATATCAGCCTGGGGTGCGCCTGTCTCAGGGTCAATGGCCGGTGAACCTTCAGGGCCATGGCCCATGAGAAACTCCCTTATAAACCACCCGCAGCCGAAGGGTCGTAAGAACCCACCCCTGGTTGGCTTCAGCAGCTCGGTCACCCTGCTTCTCCTTTATCCCAGACCAATTTGTTCATGGGCCTTTCTTCCGCCATAGTCTTTGATACCAGTCATGAAGCTCTTTTCCAGACACCTTTCTGTACTTGGCGGTGGTATTAAAGCTTTGGTGGCCAAGGTGCTCTTGAAGCAGTCGTAGACCATCTCCTGAATCATCAAGTTTTACCGCATGCACGGCAAAGGCATCCCTTAGCCGGTGGGGGCTGACGTTATGCTCTTTGCCGGTCTCGGGATTGATTAAGCAGGGGAGTCCTGCCTTTTCAGCACATTTTTTGATAATCTGCCAGGCTCGATGGCGGTTTATGCCGAAAATAAGCCTCCTCCCGTTTCGAAGAACCGGACCACCACGCCTGATATAGTCTTTTAGCGCTCTCAAAGTCTCGTTATCAACGGGCAACACCCTCTGACGATAATGTTCCTGCTGCTCGATTTGAGCCCTTTCAACCTTGCTACCACACTTGGGACAGAAGGTATGGCTTCTGCCGAGTCTCTGTCCGCACCCGGAGCAGGACATCTTTAGGCGGGCTTTCAGGTGTTTAATGGTAATTGTGCTATGGCCGAGATCCACTTCTTCAACTGTCAAAGCCAGGGCCTCGCTGACCCGGCAGCCAAGGTGGAACAGGAGGCGAATCAGCAACCTGTCCCTCAGGTTATTCGTTTCTTTCTCCATCAGAGTAACTTCCTCTGGCTCAACATATGCCTTCATTACTTCCCCTCTTCCCCAAGGTATCCCAGCCTGTCAACTGCCCTATGCAGCTCATACCTGTATCCTGAAGGGTAAGTGAATTCGGTCATTGTGACCATATCTTGAACAAGCTGCGTGAGGCTGAAATCCTGTTGAGTCAGGGATTAACGGTGGGTGAAGCCAGCAGGAAGCTGGGAGTTACCGAACAGACCTACTACCGATGGCGCAGGAAGTACGGCGGCATGCGTGTAGAACAAGCCAAGAGATTAAAGAAGCTGGTAGCTGATATCTCTCTGGATAATGCCATACTAAAGGAGGCCGCCTGGGGAAACTTCTAAGCCCGTCCAGGAGACGCCAGGTAATCACCAGAGTACGTGAGCATATTAAAGTCTCGGAAAGACGGGCTTGCCGGGTGCTGAAGCAGGCCAGAAATACCCAGCGCCGTAGTCGTGAGATAAGCGGTGAGGAAGCTAGGCTGGTGGCAGATATCACTGCCCTGGCCACCAGGTACGGCAGATACGGCTATCGTCGGGTTACAGCACTACTGAATGGATATGGTTGGCAAGTAAACCATAAGAGGATGGAAAGAATCTGGAGGAGAGGAGGGTTGAAGGTACCACAGAAGCAATCGAAGAGAGGGAGGCTGTGGCTTAATGATGGTTCTTGTATCAGATTGAGGCCACAGTCTAAGGATCATGTCTGGAGCTATGACTTCGTGGCCGCTAGAACTGTTGACGGCAGAGCTTTCAAGATGCTCACCGTCCTGGATGAATACACCAGGGAATGCCTGGCTATTCTGGTAGATCGTCGCATTACCTCTGGAGATGTTATCGACCAGTTGTTTAATCTGTTCGTTCTCCGAGGTATCCCAGGGCACATTCGCTCCGATAACGGTCCCGAGTTCACCGCCAAGGCAGTAAGAGGCTGGTTAAACCGGCTGGGTATAAGAACGCTGTTCATAGAGCCGGGAAGCCCATGGGAGAACGGATATATAGAATCATTTAATGGTAAGTTGAGAGACGAGTTACTAGACCGGGAGATATTCATGACATTAACAGAAGCGAAGGTATTGACTGAGCAGTGGCGGCGGGAATACAATCAGGTAAGACCACATAGTTCCTTGGGTTATAAGCCACCAGCTCCTGAAGCTAAAATGGTCGAGACTCTAACTATATAGGTGGTGCCACTATTGGGGGGCAGGTCAGCCCGTTACTAATTGTTTTGGCTTTATTGTGAAATAAGATTATGGGCAAACCAAAACCCGTTATTTCAACTATGAATTAGAATATTCTCACCGAATTATAAGGACAGGAGTATTGGTATGGGCAGCTTTAGGGTTTTACTATTTTATATTTTGGTTCTAGCTGCTGCCGTTTTGATGCTAGTATCATGGTTTATGCCATGGTGGAACGCTTATATTGTTGTGCTGGGTGAAAGTGTAGTTTTCATCCATCCCTGGGGCCTTGAAACAAACATTCCGCAACATTATGCTTCATACTTAACAGGCGCTGATATGTCGGTATGGTTTGCCCCACTTATGTGGATTTATCTCGGGCTATGTATTGCAGCACTTCTATTTAGCCTATTTGTCAGTGAGAAAAGGGTTGGCCTAAGCAGGTTTAAGTTTTTACTGCCTAAATTTATAATCGGGCTTGTTGGTCTGTCGTATATCGTGACCGTCGCGACTGCTGTACTTGTTATAGCGGGACGCGCCGGTGATTTTTACGGAGCGACACTGATAGGTTCTATTCACCTCTCCGTTGGATCTCAAGGGAGTCTCGTAACAACAGGCCTCTTATTTGGCTACTGGTTGGCTTGTGCTGTTGGCCCATTGCTAATTGTCTTAGCCTTGTTTCGAAATAAGATTATGGGCAAAACTTAGAAAAGTTTTTATAGTATTGAAATTATACTAACATAAGAAATTAGGAATACAAGCTTGTTAGAATAGCCAAGATTTTAAATCAGAGCTTGTATTCACTGATCTGCCATCATAAGGTATACCACTTGTTAAGTCTGAAGGCAACCTAGTTTCAATACCTTGTTCCAATGAACGTTTTTATTAGAGTCACAATCTGACGAATTGTCAAATTGACTTTTTGTTTAGCAATAAAGCTAAACACGAATAAAACGAAGATGCCAAACAAACACTATGTTTGGATGGTGACATTCCCTCACTATGGATTCTGCCATCTCCGGCTTCTATTCTCAACCAAAATCGCCCGTTGTAAGTATAGTTATGAGACGGTATACTGGACTCATGACCGTCTCGCTACCCATTCCCATCGAAATTGTCAGCCATGCCGCCCAATTTGACGCTTCAGTCAGGGCGATGCTTAGATCTTCAGACATTGCCCTCGATACCGAGTCCAACAGCTTCCATCGCTATCCCGAGCAGCTTTGCCTTATCCAGATTGCTACCCCCCACAGGGTGTATGTAATCGACACAATTGTACTGAAGGAGATTGACGCCCTCAAAGAAGTTCTGGATTCTTCCATAACCAAAGTTGCTCACGGCGCGGACTATGACATCCGCAGCCTTGACCGGCACTATGGATTTCGTATCCACAACGTGTATGATACCAACATCGCTGCCCGCTTTGCCGGTTTGACACGGGTCGGACTGGCAGCCCTACTCGAAGACCTGCTAGGCGTAACGATCCCTAAAAGCACTCGGCTCCAGCGAGCTGACTGGGGTCGGCGCCCGCTCTCCGCCGAGGCCATCGACTATGCAGCAACCGACGTTCGCCATCTCCTTGCCTTACGAGAAACTCTGGCCCAACGACTCCAGGCCCTGGGGCGAACGGAATGGGTGGCCGAGGAGTGCGCTCGACTGGAGGAAGTCCGATATGCCGCCACCAGTCTGGAGACCGCTTATCTCGCTGTCAAAGGAGCCAAGGGCCTAGATGGACGCAGCCTTGCCATTCTACGAAGTCTATTTCTATTTCGAGAAGAAGAAGCCCGACGGCAGCATCGCCCACCTTTCTTTATAATACCCCATACTGCTCTGATCACCCTCGCCACCAGTCCCACAGTAGCCCTTTCAGAGGTTCCTGGTCTTGGGCAGTCCGGGCTGAAACGATTCGGGCGTGGTCTTCAGCAAGCCCTGTACGAGGGCTTGGCGGCCCCACCCGTACGTAAGTTACCTCCTGTGCCAGACGAATTCATAAGCCGCGAACAGATCAAGCGTCTGGACCGCCTCAAAGCCTGGCGAGTATCACTGGGTACCACCCTTTCCTTGGACCCCTCGCTCCTCTGGCCCACGGCCAGCCTGGAACGACTTGCAAAGGCGCCTGACATGTTTGAATCCGAGCTCACTTCCGCCGACATCCGTCACTGGCAACGCGAACTTTTCGCAGCTGCCCTAAGTGCCTATCTGGAATCCCTACTATGAAACCCACTTGGTGTTGTTCCGATCTGGAGATCTTTGGACATCAAATGGGAAAACCATTGAAAGTAATGCAAGTAGGTCATAATAATGTCTGATTGGTATTTGTACTTGATAAGATGCTACGATGGGAGCCTATATACCGGAATATCGACGGACATCGCTCGTCGGTTAGCCCAGCACCAGGGAGAAGGAAGCGCTGGATCAAAGTACTTAAAAAGCAGGAGTCCTTTTACTCTGGTATTCAAGAAGAAGTTGGGAAGCAAGAGCTTGGCGTTAAAGGTGGAACGCAAAATCAAGAAACTGCCAAAAGCGAGAAAAGAAAAACTGATCAGAACCAAGAATGAGATTGAAGTTATAATCAAACAGGTCGGGCTGTAAATAACCGTTTGAATCTTTCAGCCGTGCTTCACGGCTGATTTTTCCTGATTGGCTTAAGAAGATATTCCAATCCGTTTAGTTTGATTTCGTACAGAGCGGACAAAAGAATACCGATTTTCCCGGGCGGGAAACCTTTCTGGTGAAACCATGCCAGATAAGATTCTGGCAGATCACAAAGTGTACGATCTTTGTATTTTCCGAAAGGCATTCGTACCGATACTAATTCAACCAACATTTGAGGATCGATAGGGGTGGTTTCCATATTTTTGACCTATTCTTACTTAAATCCAAATACACTATATTAACAACTGGTGACAGCCTTGATGACTGCGATGTCAGTCTACATCCACCTATAGGTTGGGTCAAGAAAATCTTCACACTTCCAGTGTTTAAATAATTCTCGAATCTTGCTTTGTTTTTCGGCCATATCATCCCTTTCTGCTTGTTAGTTGAAATATATTAACATATTGAATTGTATTGTGTATGGTCGCATACGATGATTTAGCATCCTACTCAATACAAAGCAGGCTTTCAGCGTAAAACAGTACAGAGAGAGTGCTAATCTGTACTGCTTCCGATAAATATCCAATGCTGAACAATTGTCATTTCTGTTGAGTCGAGGTAACAAAAGCTTATTTTGTTACTTTCATTGGACTCTTTAGAGGATCGTTTCTCTAGCCCCTATTTAATACGGCCTCTCTGCTGTACTTCCACCCTGTACTTCAGTAGTATCTCTGGTAAATCACCGGGAGCTATTGCAAGTGTCCTGCCTTTTTCCATCTTTTACCTCCTACCATATATACTGCAAAAAGGGGGTGAAATCTGCCATGAAACTAAACTATTTCTTCGGCTGCTAAGAATAAGCTCCGCTTCTCTTCCAACTCCTCCGGTATCCTCTCTAGTGGGCTTGTCTTGGCTAAATATACCCGGATCCAGATAAATTTCTTTCTGGCGGATAACTCCCAGTCAGTCAAAGCATTCCAAATTGAGATGGGCGAGCGAAAGTTGGTTAGCTCCCTGACATAATAAACTATACTCTCCAGTCGCTGGCTAGAGACATCTGGAAAAAGATTTCTCCCTACTTCCCGAAACTCGTCTTCATTTGATAAGGGGTACTCCAGTGGTGGGGGTATGGGTTCAATAGGATGTTCCAGTTGCTCTAGTTGCCGTGTAAGCCCTTCTCGGCCCTTTTCTGTTAGCAACCACTGATTTACCCCTACAGTAGTGACAATTCCTTTCTTTTTGAGCTTGCTCAGTGCAGGTTTGACGTGCTTCATCCCCAACGCTTGGGAGATAGACTGATATGTTGCTGGACCCTTTAGGCTAGATAAAAAGTTGGTTATAGCATTGCTACTTTGTCTCATTATGATCCCTCCCATAATAAATAACGGGGGTGCTACAACACCCCCGTTATTTATATATACTAGGAATAGTATAGTGCAATTGGTAACTTTTTGCAACTTGGCAACAGGGTGCAACTAAACCATTTTAGGCAATGGATATTAGAGAGTAGTAGCCAGTATAGCTTAAAAAAGTGATTTAGCTGCCTAGATTTTGACTACAAAGGGTCAGAATGTTAGCCAGGGGATTATATCCCGAAAAGGTCATGCTCCATTTTGTGAAGCTTCTCCTCATCCTCAGGTAATAACACTTTAGTAACGTACTTCAGTGGCTCCTTTTTAATAGGTTGCCTTAATTGAGGGCTATCATCCAGTGCGTTTACAGCCTCATATAGAGCCCTATTGGTGACCGAGAGATATATCTCAGTGGTATTCAGGTTTTCATGCCCTAGTAGCTCCTGGACTACTTTAAGATTGGTTCCTTGCTCAAGCAGGTCACAAGCGAATTTATGCCTTAGAGTATGGGCATGGATTCCTTTTAGGCCGGCTTTATCGGCAAACTGCCTTATCTTGTTTGATATGCAAGCCGGCTTAAGGCTAAACACCTTCTGGTCAGGTTTCATGTCTTTAACGAATTTTTGTAGCCTTAGCGCCATTATACTTGATAGTGGTATAATCCTGTCCTTGCCACCCTTGCCATTCCTCACCACTAGGAAGTCATCGTGTATATCCTTTAACTCCAGATTGGCCAGCTCACCCCTTCTCATGCCACTTTTAAGGGCCAGCTCAACCATCAGGCTATCGCGGACTATGCAACCTTTATGAGTTTTCTTATGCTCAATGGCATAAAACAGCTTCTCAATATCTTTATCCTCGGTGTATTGCGGCAGTGATTTGGGTATTTTTACTTTGATGTCCAGTACTTCACCGTACCACTTCATAAATATCCTCAACATCTGGGTATAGCGATACAGTGTCCTTGGCTTCCTGTTGGTATATTGAGCTAAGAAGCCTTTAGCAAGCTCAGGCGACGGCGGGTATTCGCCCAAGTATTCCTTAAACCGGGTCAGCATCTTCCTAGTGTCGCTCAGGTTTTTGGTATTGTGCAGCCTAAGAACTAGGTCGTTATCGTAGAGTTGGAACAATTCCTCATTTCCCATTCCCCTCAACCTCAGTCTCCTCTTCCCCTCCGGCCCCAATAATGCCTCCAGGAGATCCCTTACCGGCAGTTCCTCTTTTATGTAAACTGATGCCGGTGTGGGCAGTACTGGATTTGAACCAGTGACCTCTGCGATGTCAACGCAGCGCTCTAACCAACTGAGCTAACCGCCCGCAGCCCTATAATTCTAATCGGCGTCTACGGTACAGTCAATAACCAGGCGACTACTGGCTGTATTCTTCTCCGGGCGTAATCGCCCTGGCGGTGACCGCCGCCAGCACCGATTTGAAGATATCACCAATTATAAAGGGAGTGGCACCCATTGCTATTACCGCCGATATAGTTGTTGGTGTACCGCTGACCAGGTTGAGCCACACTCCCAGCCATATAAGCCCGGGAAGATAAACGATTACCAGGCTGGCGAAGAGCATCAACCCCAGCATACTGGAAAAACGGCGCGCCCTGACGTATTTATCGGTAAGATAGCCCAGAAATAGAGCTGCCAGTATCATGCCGGCGATATAGCCACCGGTAGGTCCAGCCAGGTGGCTGATGCCGCCGGCGCTGAATAGGGGCATTCCGGCTTGAGGGGCAAACCAGGGAACCCCGGCGATACCGAGCAGTGCATAGATAGCCAGGCTTATACCACCCCAATTCCTCCCCATTACAACACCAGCCATAAGTGCCGCAAACGTCTGTCCGGTTATCGGCACCGGAGTCCACGGCATATATATCCTCACCTGAGCCAGCAAACCGACAAGACAGGCAATACCTAAAGCTAATAGTAGTTTTTTCGGTATTGCAAGCTCATATCTCCAACGAAAGAAATCGTACTTTGTCCTGTTTATTGTTGCCACTATCTGCATACTTTCCTCCGAGATTTATATATACGGATTATGGCCTAGGCTTCTTGTTGCCGATGAGGGCAATCTCTATATTCTTGCCACAGTTGATGCAGTTAACATTAATAGTTATAGGCTGGCTCATTACCCGTTCAATTACGGCAGAAACCATTGAATCGATATCATCCAAACGACGGTCCAGCATACCCAGACGCCGTTTTATATCTTCGATTTCCTGTATCTGCTCTTGTGATTTAGCACCATCTTTGCTTTCTTTAGCCAAAACAGCTCTCTATAGTATATTGTAAGCAGGCTAATTATAAGGAACATAGCCTGGTATGTCAAAGATGCTTGCTTTTTAACTTCCCAGTGCCGTATTTTTTACTACAGAACTGTTGATTTAGCCAGAAGTATGGCGTATACTAGTCACAAAATGAGCGGGAAGGAGGTAACCAGAATGCCTGAAGTTGAAATCGGGGTAGTATCTGACTTTTTTGCTCACCCGGTAGTTGCCGGTATTGAACTTACGGCAGGATTAAAAGTCGGCGACAGAATCCATATTTGTGGTCATACCACCGATATGGAGCTTGCCGTGGAATCACTGCAAATCAACAATGCATCTGTCGTCGAAGCCAAAGAGGGTGACGCCATCGGTATCAAAGTCAGCGACCGGGTAAGAAGAGGCGATAAGGTTTACAAGGTTACCGAATAAAGGAATTTCCCTTATTATTACCCCATGCTCTTTAAGAGGTTTGCCATTTCGATGGCGCTGACGGCAGCGTTAAATCCCTTGTTCCCCATCTTTGCCCCAGCCCGCTCAATGGCTTGCTCCAGGGTATCGGCGGTAATCACGCCGTGAATCACCGGCAGACCGGTATCCATAGCTACCCTGGCGACACCCTTACCCAGCTCGGTGGCGATGTAATCAAAGTGAGGCGTTCCACCTCGTATTATAGCACCGAGGCAGATAACGGCATCATACCTCCCGCTCCTGGCCATCTTCATCACCACCAGCGGAATCTCAAACGAGCCCGGCGTCCAGGCGACATCTATATCCCCATCATCGACACCGTGTCGGGTCAGGGCATCCCTGGCACCGTCAAGCAGCTTCTTGGAGATAAACTCGTTGAAACGGGAGATAACCAGCCCAAACTTGAGCCCTTTGCCCAGTAACATCCCCTCAAAGTTTTTACCCATTATTGCCTCCTAATTTTAATTTCTTTACTTTATCCGATACTCTCTCAGGATATTGTATTCTATAAAGCAACAGCCGACAACATATCCCTTGGAGCCGCTCCTTCAATCACTGGTCTTTTCTACATCCAAAAGGTGCCCCATCTTTTTCTTCTTCGTATCTAGGTAACGGCGGTTGTGTGGGTTGGGCGAGACGATTATGGGCACCGTCTCCACCACCTTCAGGCCATACCCCTCAAGCCCGATTACCTTTTTCGGATTATTGGTAAGCAGCCTTATTTTGTGCAGGTTAAGGTCGGCCAGTATCTGGGCGCCGATGCCGTAGTCACGCAGGTCCGGCTCAAAGCCCAGGGACAGATTGGCTTCCACCGTATCCAGGCCATTATCCTGAAGATTATAGGCGCAGATTTTGTTATGGAAGCCGATGCCCCGCCCCTCCTGTCTCATATAGAGAAGGACGCCCCGTCCCTCGCCGACAATCCTTTCCATAGCCATAGCGACCTGTTCACCACAATCGCAACGCAGACTGCTGAAGACATCGCCGGTGAGGCACTCGCTGTGAACCCGGACTATTACCGGTTTCCTGGAGTCTATATCGCCGAAGACCAGAGCCAGGTGTTCGTCCGGGTCTATATCACTCTTATAGGCGATGGCGATAAAGTCACCGTATCTGGTCGGTAGCTTGGCTTCAGCCACCCGATGCACCAGCTTTTCGTGACGGCGGCGATAGGCGATAAGGTCAGCGATGCTGACTATCTTAATATCGTGCTTCTTTGCCATCTCCTCCAGCTGGGGCAGTCGTGCCATGGTGCCGTCTTCGTTCATAACCTCACAGATAACGCCGGCGGGATAAAGCCCAGCCAGCCGGGCGAGGTCAACTATCGCCTCGGTCTGCCCCGCCCGAACCAGAACGCCACCATCCCTCGCCCTCAATGGGAACATATGCCCTGGCATCAGCAAATCCTCGGGTCTCGTCTCGGGGTTAACGATAGCCTGCACCGTCTTAGCCCTGTCCGCCGCCGAAATTCCGGTACTGGTACCATGCCTAGCCTCAATGGATACGGTAAAGGCGGTGGCGAACCTGGAGGTATTGTCCCCCACCATCATAGGAATATGAAGCTCGTCCAGCCTCTGGCCGTTAACGGGCATGCAGATAAGCCCCCGTCCGTGTACCGCCATAAAATTTATAGCTTCGGGAGTGACCTTCTCGGCAGCTACAGCCAGGTCGCCCTCATTCTCCCGGTCTTCATCATCGATGATGATGACGAACTTGCCCGCTTTTATGTCCTCGATAGCCTCTTTGATACTGGATAATGCCATACTTTTCCATCCCTTTTTTTATATACTAACCGGCTAAGAATCCGTGCTCGCTCAGAAAATCAAGGGTTATATCACTACCTTCTTTTTTATTTAGCTGAACGACGTACTTGGCGATAATATCCGCTTCCAGATTAACCGCGTCGCCTGCCTGCCGATTACCAAGAGTGGTATTTTTCATGGTGTATTCAACCACTGAAACCTCGAATGTTTCTTTGCCTATACCTATCACAGTTAGGCTGACGCCATCTACAGCGATAAAGGCTTTTTCTACTATGTAGCTCATCACCTTAGGCGGGGCTTCTATCTTGAGTATGGTCGTCCCGTTGTCTTCTGTCACCGAGAATATCTTCCCGATAGCGTCTATATGCCCCTGTACCAGGTGACCTCCCAGAAGTCCGTCCAGCGTCAGCGCCCTTTCCAAGTTGACCGCATCGCCCACCCGAAGCATCCCCAGATTGGTCCGCCTCAGTGTTTCTGGCATTATGTCAACTGTAAACGAGCTATCGTCAAAATCAGCCACCGTCAGGCAGGCTCCGTTGACGGCGATGCTATCGCCGCTTCCCATTCTATCCATCACCTTGCTGGCGGTGATAGCCAGCCTTTTCGATGAGGCCGAGGCAATTTTGCCCACCTCGGCTACAATTCCGGTAAACACTCTCGTCCTCCAATGTAGCCGGTAATCATTATATCATTGCCGAAACGTTCTTCGGTAATATTCTCCAGCTTTAGTGAGTCTACTACTTTGCCAACTCCCCTGCCACCGACCGCCGTTTTAGCGGCTTCGCCGCCGATTATTATCGGGGCGATAAATACAATTACCTTATCCACCAGCCCCTGGTCAAACAGTGAGCCGAGGAGGCTACTGCCACCCTCGACCAGGACACTGGTAATCTGCCTCTCTCCCAACGCTTTCATTAGTCTTTCCAAATCAATATAGCCTTCTTCCGATGGCAGTTCCAGCAACTTGGCGTCAGCCCGTTTATACGCTTCTTTTTCTTCCTTGCTGGCTTTCCTGCCCAGCACCAGAAGCGCTTCCCCGGGCTCGGCAAATACCCGGGCGGTCAACGGTATCCGCCCTTTGCCATCAACGATTACCCGGAGCGGCTGTTTCTTTACCGCCCCTCCCCGACCGCCACAGCACCTGGCGGTGAGCTGGGGGTCATCGGTAATAATGGTATTGGCTCCGACCATAATGGCATCGCTTTTACCACGCAGGCTATGTACATACTGCCTCGCCTCCAGGCTACTAATCCAACGGGAATCACCGCTACGGGTAGCTATCTTGCCGTCCAGGCTCATCGCCACCTTGGCCGTTATAAAGGGCAGACCGGTGGTGATAAACTTGGTATAGGCTTCGTTGATACCCTTTGCCTCTTTCATATGCTCGCCGACGAACGTCTTGATACCCGCCTTCCACATCTCCTCTTTGCCCTTCCCCGAGACCAGGGGGTTGGGGTCCAGCATTGCCATATGAACCTCAGCGATTCCGGCGGTAATAATTGCCTGGCTACACGGCGGAGTCCGCCCGTAATGACAGCAGGGCTCCATGGTAACATACATCTTACTGCCCTTTGCCGCCTCGCCTGCCTGCTCCAGGGCTACAATCTCGGCATGACTGGAGCCCGGCACCTGGGTATAGCCCTGCCCGACCACCACATCATCTTTGACCACAGCCGCCCCGACTGCAGGGTTGGGACTCACCTGTCCCAGCGCCAACTTAGCCAGCAAGATAGCCTGCTCCATGTAGTCCATAGCTTAATTCTAGCACCCTTTTTTTTAAAAGTGCAAATTGGCAGGCTACTTAATATAGCTAACCATAAATAGAAAGGGATAGACAGGACTTAATCCCGGCTCTCCGACTTGGTAGCAATTGATTCCGGTGAACAGGTTTTTACCGGTCTACTAGTCGATGCTATACACCACCTGGACAGTCATCTGGATTTCTGTTTCTCCGGGACTGATATCCGTTGTCGGCACCACCACCCCGTCGGCCTCTCTCAAGCCGTCATATACGACAACGGAAGCATAGCCGCTATACTCGGCGATATACATCGGCTTACCCAGCTTGACTCCGCCAAGTTCGGCTAGCTGTTCCGCTTTGTCTTTGGCGTCGGCCATAGCCTTCGCCCTGACATCTTCATAGTATTCTTCCGGCTCATCCACAGTGAAGCTGATACTATTTATTATGGTATAGTCGCCACCGGCGACGACGGCATCATCAATAATACTGCCGGTGTCATCTATATCCCTGACCTTAACGGTAACAGTATTAGTCACTCTATAGCCGACCAGTATATACTGGTCATCCCGCCACTCCCTCACCGGCTGGATACTGTATTGCTGGGTCTTGATATCCTTTTCATCAACTCCATGGCTGTCAAGTACGCTCATTATGGCGTTCATCGCCCCGGTGGCTTGCTGTTGTGCCTCGGTAACTGTCTTCGCCTGAGCCTCGACGCCCAGACTTAAGACAGCCACATCGGGAACGACGGTAACCTCGCCCACGCCGGTCACCCAGATGCCGATATTCTGCTGGCTGGATATATTTTTGGCCAATCCTGTCTCTTCCGAGCCGAAGTAATTTTCACAGCCGACTACTCCCACGGTGACCAGCACCAGTGCTATACCAATGGCAACTATAATACCCTTTTTCATTTCTACCTCCTTAACTGCTCTCAGCCAAACCTCTATTAATTATAACGCATAAGTCTGGTTTTGGTTAGTCTAATTATACAACTTACCAGTAACATTCGCCATAAAGAAGAGCCGTTGTCAACCATCCGGCAGGTATTACTGGCAGGCGACTGGCTGATAGAGTATAATAATAATATAAAACCGGAGATTTAATAACCCGAGTGAAAGCTTTTTCCAAAGAGCTACTGGTCATTGTTCTATCAGCCCTGGTCATCTTCCTGCTAGCGCAGGTTCTGATGGGAAGGGCTGTAGTAGTAGGCTCCAGCATGGAGCCCAACCTCCATAATGACCAGAGGATACTGGTAAACAAGGTCGCTTATGCTTTCTCTGAACCCAAAAGGGGCGATATCATCGTCTTTACACCACCCTACTCCTCCTCGGATAACGACTTTATCAAGCGCATCATCGGACTCCCCGGCGAAACCGTCGAGATGGAAGACGGCGTGGTCTATATCCACCAATCGGACGGTACTGTTTTAATACTGGATGAGCATGAATATATTGAAGACCTGTCAATGAGCTACTATATGGGTAGTGAGATACCGCCGGATAACTACTTTGTCCTTGGCGATAACCGCAATAACAGCAGTGATTCCCGCGGCGGCTGGACAGTCATCCGCGATGACATACACGGAAAAGCCTGGTTTTCAATCTGGCCCCTATCCGAATGGGGGTCGGTGCTCAACTACGCACTACCATAGGAGAAGAAGCTATGCTATTCATCACACGGGCAATCAGCCTGTCTGGAGGTCGGGGCAATCAGCAGTAACATAGAGGCTATCTTCGAAAAAACTGGGGCGATACTGAAAGGGCACTTCCTGCTTACCTCCGGGTTGCACTCCCCTGTCTACTGGGAGAAGTTCCGCGTGCTTCAGTTCCCCAACTACACCGAACAGTTCTGCCGCCTGATTAGCACCCACTTCTCCAAACATAAGGTTGATGTGGTAGCCGGGCCGACCACCGGCGGCATCATACTCGCCCACGAGGTAGCCAGGCAGATGAAAGCTCGCAGTATATTCGCCGAAAAGGAGGGTGATAACAAACGGGCTTTCAGGCGGGGATTCAGTATCAATCCCGGCGAGAAAGTCCTTATCGTAGATGACATACTTACCACCGGCAAGTCCATCCGTGAGGTCCTGGAGCTGGTTGCCGGTCAGGGTGGAGAGGTTATCGGCATAGGCGTCCTGGTCGACCGCTCCGAGGAGAAACACGACTTCGGTGTCCCCCTGTTCAGCTGTCTCCGCTCCATAACACCAACCTATAAGCCGCAGGATTGCCCCCTGTGCACCGCCGACATCCCACTGGCCAGACCCGGCGGTAGCCAGGTCTCTATAGAATAAAAATCAGGCAGGTTAATTATGGATACCGGGCTAATCATTACCATTGTTGTCGCCATCGCCATTTTGCTCATCTTACTATCCTACTACTTTATCAAATGGAGAATGGAAAGCAGATTCCGTCACTGGCTGGAGGTAGAGCGACAAGTCCTGGAGCAGGAGAGAGGGAGGATACGCAAGGAAGCAGTCCTCCAGAGCCGGGCGGTACTGGGCGGCAAGTTCGTCGAACAGCTAGCCCCATACCTGCCCCAGTTCACCTATGACCCGACCGAGGCGCGGTTCATCGGCAGCCCTATAGACCTCATCGTCTTTCCCGGGCTGGCTACCGGCGACCCGCAGGAGATAGTCATTATGGAGATAAAAAGCGGCAAAAACTGCCAGCTCACCCCTCAGGAGAGAAAAATCCGCCAGCTCATCGAGGACGGCATGGTCAGGTGGGAACTGATTGAGCAACCCGGCCAGGCGGAGAAATAGTTCTTCTTACTCTACCTTCTCCAGGTGGGCGAAGCTCAGCAGGAGCTTTTTTACCCCGACGCCGCGAAAGGCAACCACCACCTCGCTATCGTCCCCGACCGGATGGCAGCTGACCACCGTGCCCCGGCCAAACTGGCTATGGCAGACGCAATCACCCGCCTTTAACTCGGGCAGGTCAACGGAAATAGTGGGGGTGCTATCCCACGAGTAGGCACCGGTGGCAAGCTGGCTTTCCTCACCTCGATACTGGTCGTCATACGAAATCAGGTGCCGCGGTATGTCCTGCAGAAAGCGCGACGGGCTGTTCGCGGTACTGCTGCCCATCATATTGCGGCGAAAGGCGTACACCAGGTACACCAGCTTCTTAGCCCGGGTAACACCGACATAGCAGAGGCGTCTCTCTTCTTCCATCTGCGCCGGGTCGTCAAAAGACCTGATATGCGGCAGGATACCATCCTCCAGGCCAACGATAAACACCACCGGAAACTCCAGCCCCTTAGCCTGGTGCAGGGTAATCAGTGTCACCGCGCCCTCCGTCTCATCATAACCGTCGACATCAGATACCAGCGTTACCCCCTCCAGAAAAGCGGCCAGCCCCTCCCCGTAACCCATATCGGCATACTGCCGGGCGACAGTGCCCAGCTCAAGGACATTCTCCCAGCGCTCCTCACCGTCCGACATAGCCAGCAGATACTCTTTATAGCCTGTCCTGGCAATGACAAGGTCAAACAGCTCTACCAGATTGAGCTCTTGCCCCCGCTGGATAAGCTCTTTCGTCATATCGGAGAAGCCAACGAGCACCCTCGTCGTGCGTATATCAAAGGGCTTTTCGTCTTCGGCTATTGATGCCAGCAATCTCAACGCCTCAAACTGCGATACCCCCCGTGACCTCGCCCAGGCGGCAAGCTGGCTCAAGCTACTCTGGCCGATGCCCCGCTGAGGTGTGTTTATTATCCTCATCAGGCCGACACCGTCACAGGGGTTCTGGATAAGCCGCAGATAGGCGATGATATCCTTTACCTCACGTCGCTCATAGAAGCGCGTGCCGGCCACCAGCCGGTAGGGTGTCCCATAGCGGATAAAGGCTTCCTCCAGGGCTCGCGACTGGGCGTTGGTGCGGTACATAGCGGCACAGTCGCTCAGGCGAGCTCGTCCCTGCTCTACCAGACGTTCGACCTCACTTACCACAAACTGGGCTTCCTCCTGTTCGTTATAGGTCCCGATAACGGTAATCCGCTCTCCGGGCTCATTATTGGTCCACAGCTCCTTGGGTTTACGTTGCTCATTTGCCGAGATTATGCCGGACGCCGTCTCCAGGATGGTCTTTGTCGAGCGGTAGTTCTGCTCCAGCAGCACCACCTTGGCTTCGGGATAGTCCTTCTCGAAGCTGAGGATGTTGCGTAAATCCGCCGACCGCCACGAGTATATTGACTGGTCCGGGTCGCCGACGACGCAGATGTTGCGATACTTATCCCCGATTTGCTTCACCAGTTGATACTGCACCAGGTTGGTATCCTGGAACTCGTCTACCATTATGTGAAGGTATCTATTCTGATACTTGGTCAATACCTCGGCGTTGGTACTAAAGAGCTGTACTACCCTGAGTAACAGGTCGTCGAAGTCCAGAGCGTTGCTCTGTTCGAGCAGTTGCTGGTATTGCTCATAGACCCTGCCTACCACCTCATCGAAGTAGCCTGAGCCGCGCTCAATGTAATCCGAAGGCGCCAGCATCTTGCTCTTGGCGTTGCTTATAGCCGAGAGGATAGCCGATGGCACGTACTGCTTCGGGTCGAACCCCGCCCCCTGAATGGAACGCTTGACCAGGCTCAACTGGTCTTCTCTGTCGTAGATGACGAAGCCCCTATCGACGCCGATAGCCCGGCCGTCCTGACGCAGAATGCGGGCACATATGGCGTGAAAGGTGCCTAGAGTGACCTTACCACGTTTGCTCCAATCAAGAAGCGGAGTGGCAGGATCTTTTTCACTCTTACCGAATAATCTATCCCCCATCTCTCGGGCGGCTTTATTTGTAAAGGTTACAGCCATAATGCGGTACGGGCTGACACCGCAAACCCTGATGAGGTAGGCTATACGTTGGGTAATTACCCTGGTCTTGCCACTGCCAGGCCCGGCCAGAATCAGCACCGGGCCGCTTATGGCCTCAACGGCTTCTTTTTGCGCCGGGTTAAGCTCAGCTAGAATATCCATCTAGCTCATTATAACATTGCCAGCGGATAGTTGAAAAACGTTTTATTTTTATTATAGTAATCCTATCCCCTTTATCCCCTTCCCTTTACCAAAGGGAAGGGGAATTATTATGAAGAGGGGGTTATCACCCCCTCTTAAACACCCCCCATTTTTTTGTGTTAAACGTTTCTTTTCTCCTTTTTACAGCTATATTCCATTAAACGTCTCTACTTTGCCCTACTCTCAAGGTGGGGTTTAAGGAATTCTATACTGCCCTAGCCCAGAGGGAGGTTTGGAGGGACACAGTCCCTCCATTATAAATCTTCCCCCTCTCCTTCAAAGGAGAGGGGGATACAGGGGGTGAGGTTCGAAAAGTTGACAACCCTGTTGACAGTTGATAAGTAATATTTTATAATATATGCGGATATGTGCATATTTTATTATAGTTAAAGAAGACTATGCAAGACTTTATTAAAGCAATAAAAGCCCTCTCTGATGAGACCAGACTCAGAATCCTGAATGTTTTGCTGGCAAGAGAGTGCTGTGTCTGCGAGATCATGCAGGCTCTGGAAATTTCCCAATCCCGGGCTTCACGCAACCTGAGGATTCTTCAGGATGCCGGCTTTCTCAGGGCACAGCGTCAAGGGGTATGGATTATCTATTCCATAGATTGGGATACAGCCAACCGATACGCTACTTATTTAGCCAGATTACTGAAGGACTACCCTATAGATGATGAAGCGCTAATTCAGGACAAGATAAGGCTAAAGCATGCTAAAAGGACAGGCTACGGTTGTTATTAGCATCATTATTACGTCACAAAAAGACATCCTATTAATATGAGTAGTACGAAGACAACTAATACTGTCAGGCTTCCGGTACTGGACCGTTTCCTGACCCTCTGGATATTCCTGGCAATGGCTCTGGGAGTCGGGCTTGGTTATTTTTCACCTCAGGTGGTCGACTTCATATCCTTCTTCCAGGTGGGTACTACTTCTATCCCCATAGCTATAGGGCTTATCCTTATGATGTACCCGCCCCTGGCCAAGGTAAGATACGAAGAGCTGGGTCGGGTATTTCGCAACTGGCGCGTGCTCGGGCTCTCGCTGATGCAGAACTGGCTCATCGGGCCGGTGCTTATGTTCTTCCTGGCTATTATATTCCTGGGAGCCTACCCTGACTATATGGTAGGGCTAATCATGATAGGTCTGGCGCGCTGTATTGCTATGGTCATCGTCTGGAATGAGCTTGCCAAGGGAGACAGCGAGTATGCTGCCGGCCTGGTGGCTTTTAATTCTATCTTCCAGATAGTTTTTTACTCTGTCTACGCTTATATTTTCATAACCGTGTTGCCCGGGTGGTTCGGGCTTGAGGGAGCAGAGGTGCACGTCACCATCAGCCAGATAGCAGCCAGTGTCTTCATCTATCTGGGTATTCCCTTCTTTGGGGGCATGCTTACACGTTTCTTACTTATCAGGTCACGAGGGCGTGAATGGTACGAAAATAAGTTCATCCCTAAGATAAGCCCCATAACGCTAGTCGCCCTCCTTTTTACCATCGTGATAATGTTTTCACTCAAGGGTGAGGTAATTGTGGAGCTACCTCTGGATGTGGTTCGCATCGCTATACCGCTGCTAATCTACTTCGTGCTGATGTTTCTAGTCTCATTCTATATGGGCAAAAAGATAGGTGCTGACTATGCCAAGACAGCAACCATTGCCTTTACCGCTGCCAGTAATAACTTTGAACTCGCCATTGCCGTGGCTGTAGCAGTATTCGGTATTGGCTCAGGGCAGGCCTTCGCCGCTGTCATCGGGCCACTGGTTGAGGTACCCGTCTTGATTAGCCTGACAAAGTTGTCTCTCTTTTTCCAGAGAAAATATTTTAAAGAGAATTCCAATGCCCTAACGGAAACGAATCCAGAGAATAAATATTGATTCTCTTATCTATCTTATTGATATAAGAATTGCTATAATTTTTAAAAAGTGTTATAATATTTACTTAGAAGTAAGCCTTTAAGCTAGTCCCGAGAGGCTGGCAAGGGTAGAAGAGTATGCGCTAGGACACCTCTTGCCGGCCGGGGCAAGGGGTGTTTTTTATGCCCAAGAAAATCATAATGACCGCCGAAGACATCAGGCGGACACTGGCTCGCATCGCCCACGAAATCATTGAGCGCAACCGGTCAACCGAGCACCTGGTTCTGGTGGGAATGCATACCCGCGGCGTGCCGCTAGCCCAGCGCCTGGCCGCTGATATCGAGGGCTTCGAGGGGACAAAGGTCTCGGTGGGCGCTCTGGACATCAGTCTCTATCGGGACGACCATGCCTCGCTCAACTCACAGCCCGTCGTTAAACGCACCGACATCCCAGTCAATATTGACGATAAGTTTATAGTCCTTGTCGACGATGTCCTCTACACCGGAAGAAGCACCCGTGCCGCCCTGGATGCCCTCTTCGACATAGGCAGGCCACACTCAATCCAACTGGCGGTGCTTGTCGACCGGGGACACCGCGAGCTGCCGATACGGGCTGACTACGTGGGCAAGAATATGCCCAGCTCCAGGCATGAAGAGATAAAGGTCAGGCTGGTGGAAACCGATAGCAGGGATGAGGTAGCCATCGTGAGCGTGGCTAACCAAAAGCCGCTGAACGTTAACTGAAGATAGCCACCTTAAGGAGTTGTTATGTCTCTGGCGAATAGAAGCCTGGTAACCATAGACGACCTGTCCAACGGGGAAATAGAATCGCTGTTCTCCCTGGCTGATGATATGTCTGGCGCTATGGACAAGCAGCTGGGCTTGTGCCGGGGCAAAATTATGGCCAGCCTGTTTTTCGAGCCCAGCACCAGAACCAGGCTGTCATTCGAAACGGCAATGCACAAGCTCGGCGGCAGCGTTATTAGTGTGGTCGACATCAAGGCGACTTCGCTGGCTAAAGGCGAAAGCATCGCCGATATGGCACGGGTGGTCGGCAGCTATGCTGATATTATCGTCGTCCGCCACCCCTGGGAGGGAGCCGCCAGGGTAATCGCCGACTACGCCGGCATCCCGGTAATAAACGCCGGTGACGGAGGGCACGAGCACCCCACCCAGACCCTGTGCGATCTATATACCCTGAAAAAGGAGAGGCAGACCCTCAAAGGGCTGAGAATCGCCCTCTGGGGAGACCTCAAGCACGGGCGAACGATACACTCGCTAACCTATGCCTTAGCCCGTTTCGGGGCTATCATCCATTTCCGCTCCGGACCGGGGCTGGAGCTGCCGGAATACGTAAAGAGGAAACTGGAGACGGAGTACACCGGCCGCCTGGAAAGGTATGAAAATCTGAGCAGCCTGCTTAAAGGCAGGCATTTCCCCATCGATGCTATATACATAACACCCAGCAGCCCGCACCAGCTGGCCAACATACCCGATGTCAGCATACAGGTCGAGCTTGAGAAAGGGGTCGAAGCCCTCTATGTCACCCGTCTTCAGATGGAAAGGCTTTCCGCTAAAGCTGATAGTGACGAACTGAAAGAAGACTATCCAGTGGTAGATAAAAAATTGCTCAAGGAAAAGGGGTTTGCCGAAACACTGGTTCTACACCCCCTACCCCGGGTAGATGAGCTGGCACGGGAGCTTGATGCCGACCCGAGAAGTATGTACTTCAAGCAGGCGTCGCTGGGGGTACCAGTCCGCATGGCACTGGTAGCACTTCTGCTGGGAGCCAGGAAAGCCCCCATTATCAAGGAAAGCTATTCCTTTATCCAGAAAATAGAGCATCCTCCGTGTAAAAATGTCTACGGGGTCAGATGTCCCAATCACAACTGCGTTTCACGACACGAAACGAAATATATCAAGCCCGAGTTTATCATAGTATGTCGCCTGCCCCTGATTCTGAGGTGCGTCTACTGCGATCACGAGGTCAACCCGGGCTATATCGCCAGTTTAAAATGGCATGAGGGTAGATTGATAAACAAGCAATACCACAGCGCCGACAGTCACTGGGCGAGAAAAATCAGAGCGGAGAACTTAATTATTTTTAACTCTGAGAAAGAAGCCGAGAGCCATGGTTTCAAGCCCAGCCATTACACTAAAAAACGATACCACAGAACTAAAAATAAGGTCGGGCAGTAGACTATGAAACCTCTGCTTATTAAGGGCGGTCGTATAATCGACCCCGGTCAGAACATAGACTACCGTGGCAACCTGCTCATTTCTGAGGGCAGGATTTCAAGCCTGACCAGCCAGGATTCAGACACACCCGCCTCAGACTGTAAAGTCCTCAACGCCGAGGGCATGATAGTATGCCCCGGTTTCATCGACTTCCATTGCCACCTGAGACAGCCCGGCTTCGAGGAAAAAGAGACCATCGCCAGCGGTAGTTGGGCGGCGGCTAAGGGCGGCTTTACCACCATCTGCTGTATGCCCAACACCAACCCACCCCTGGATAACAGGACTATTATAGATTATGTAAAGTCTATCGCCGCCAGTGAAGGGGCGGTTCGGGTTCTACCTATCGGCTGTATCTCTAAGGAGAGAAAGGGAGAGGAGCTTGCTGATATGAAGGGGTTGGCTCAAGCCGGAGTGGTCGCCTTTAGCGACGACGGTAATACGGTTATGGACTCGCACCTGATGCGCCGGGCGATGGAGTACAGCCTTGCCCTGGGTCTGCCTATTTCCGACCACTGCGAGGACACCGCCATCTCTAGCGGCGGTCAGATGAATGAAGGCGCAATAGCCACCCGGTTCGGTCTTACCGGAGTATTATCCGCCGTCGAGGAGAATATCGTCGCTCGCGACCTGACCCTAGCACAGCTAACCGGCGCCTGCATCCACATCGCCCATACCTCTACCGAGGGCTCGGTGGAGCTTATCCGCTGGGCTAAAGATAAGGGTATCGGTGTCACCGCCGAGGTAACCCCCCACCACCTGACCCTGACCGAGGAAAGCGTCCCCGACCAAGGTACTATGGCAAAGGTAAATCCGCCACTGCGAACCGAAAGGGACATCAATGCCCTGATTCGCGGGCTCAACGAAGGCGTTATCGACATTATCGCCACCGACCACGCCCCGCATACCGAAAAAGATAAACAACGCGAGTTCGCCCTGGCACCCTTCGGCATCAGTGGCTTTGAAACGGCTCTGGGCATTCTTATGGGGTTGGTGCATAACGGGCAGCTGGAGCTAAAACTGCTAATTTCCAAACTCACTAGCGAGCCGGCAAAGATAATCGGTGATAGATTCGGCAGGCTGGGCACCCTTGAGGTCGACTCTGCCGCCGATGTCACCATCTTCGACCCCAACCTGGAATGGACAGTGGACACTGACAAATTTGTTTCCAAGGGGAAGAATACACCTCTTAATGGTAAGAGGCTAAAGGGCAAGGTTATAGCTACCATATACCAGGGCAAGCTAGTCTATAAAGACGATTTTCTTACTATAAAAGACTACTACTTTTCCGCAAAGGGAAGTTAATGAGGGGCAAAGCAATGAATATGAGGATAACCCGAGAGGGGAATAAGAATAGAAAACGGGGAGTTTGAGGGGCTCCGCCCCTCATTATAAATCCTTCCCCTTCCCTTTAATAAAGGGAAGGGGATAAAGGGGATAGGATTTGACACATAATAAAAGAGCGATTCTGGTACTGGAAGACGGCTCCATATACGAGGGCTTCCCTTTTGGCACCGAGGCTGATGCCTGTGGCGAGGTGGTCTTCAACACCAGTATGACCGGCTACCAGGAGATGCTCACCGACCCGTCCTACGCCGGGCAGATTGTGGTACCCACCTATCCCTTAATCGGCAACTACGGCGTCAACGAGCAAGACTTTGAGTCAAACAGGATTCAGGTCAGCGGCTTCGTCGTCCGCGAGGAGTGCCTGGAGCCCAGCCACTACCTTAATAAAAAGACCATTCACCAGTACCTTGCCGAAGATGGCATACCCGGCATCTATGGCGTGGATACCAGGGCAATCACCCGCCGCCTCCGCTCGTGTGGGGTGATGAAGGGCATGCTCACTACCAGTAAAACTCCCCAGCAAGCGCTGGATGAGATAAAAGCTATGCCCGACTACAGCAGTATTGACTTTGCCAGAAAGGTTACCACCGACTCCACATACGAGTGGCAGGCAGAGAAGGGCAACTCCAATTTAGCTTATAACATGGTGGTGCTGGACTGCGGCTTGAAATACACCATCCTGAGGATAATGCGCTCCCTGGGCTGCCGTACAACCGTCGTGCCCTGCACCACCACCGCCGAGGAAATCTTAAAGCTAAATCCGGAGGGTATCGTTCTGTCCCCCGGACCCGGCAACCCGGAGATGCTGGACTACATTGTGGATACCGTAAGGAAACTGGCAGAAAAGAAGCCGATTATGGGCATCTGCCTCGGCGTCCAGCTAATCGGTAGAGCCTTCGGCGCCAGGTCATTCAAGCTCAAGTTCGGTCACCGCGGCTCAAACCACCCGGTCAAGGACTTACACGACGGTCGGGTGCATATTACCGCCCAGAACCACGGCTATGCCCTCGACCCGGACACGGTCAAGAACGGGCTGGAGGTGAGCCACATAAACCTTAATGACGGCACGGTGGAGGGAGTTCGCCACAAGGAACTGCCCATCTTCGCCATACAGTATCATTCGGAAGCCTCCCCCGGCCCCATGGACAACACCTATTTGTTTGAGAAGTTTCTGGAGATGGTGAGGAGGGATAAGTAGTCTATGGCAGTTCTGCAATTTATAAGGGGTTTTTTAAAATGGATTTTGGCTGCTTTTACGGTAGAAACCCCATCCCCTTTATCCCCTTCCCCTTGCCAAGGGGAAGGGGAATTATTAGAAAGAGGGGTTTCACCCCTCTTAGACACCCCGCTTGAGAGGCAAGATATAAAAGGAGGGGTATGGTAGAAATGGAAATAGTGAGAAATAGAAGGGAGAGATAAACATGGCTACATTTATCAACGGAATAGAGCAATTACCTGAGGAAGGACGCAAGGCGCTAGCAGACATCTTGAAATGGTCAAGGGTTGCTTTTTGGGTCGCGATAGGCAGTTTAATTGTGGCGATTTTTGCTGTAGTCATAGCCATATTGTCTTAATAAGGGGAGTCCTAGAGGGGCAAAGCCCCTCTTCCCAACCATCCCCCTCTCCTTTGAAGGAGAGTGGGGTAAAGGGGGTGAGGTAGAAAGAGATGGAAGAGAAAATAAGTAAGGAAAAGGTAAATAGAAAAATAACCAACAGGGAAGAACTTGCCGAAACGCAAATCTGGCTTACTGAATATAATGCCATCAGAGACGAAATTATTTTTAGGATGCGAACTGCAGATTATTTCACAGTGGTAAATTTAGGTGTGATAGGAACAATCATAGGCCTAACATTAACAATAACGATAGACATTTTACTTGTCATCCCTTGGATATCATGCTTATTAGGAATAATGTATTTCAACCAACTTAGGCACGTGCAAATACTAGGCCTTTATATTCGACAAGTAATTACCACGAACTTATCAACTAAATATCATAATGATTATTTATTAGGTTGGGATAAATTTCATAGTTCTATGAAAAGTGAATGGTCCATCATCCCCATGTTAGGACGGTTACCTGCTCTCGTCTTTATAGTACCTAGCTTCCTTGCCCTTATTGTAACATTCTACAGTACCATAATTGTAAATGACATGTGGTGGATCAAGTTTATGTGGGCCATTGAATTATTATTGTGTCTATTGCTACTATTCGTCTGGTATAAAGAAGAGAAATATAGAAATATAGGAAAAGAGAGTAAGCAAAAGAATGTCTAAACCATCTAAAGTCTTAATCATCGGCTCAGGGCCCATCGTTATCGGGCAGGCGGCGGAGTTTGATTACGCCGGCACGCAGGCGTGCAAGGCAATGCGGGAGGAGGGGGTGACCTCGGTGCTGGTGAACTCCAACCCGGCGACCATCATGACGGACGAGGGCATCGCCGATGTCGTCTATATCGAGCCGCTAACGGTGGATATGATAACCCGCATCATAGAAAGAGAGCACCCCGACGGGCTGCTGCCCACCCTGGGCGGTCAAACCGGTCTTAACCTGGCAGTGGACCTAGCCGATGCCGGCGTGCTTGAGAAATACAACGTCAGGGCACTCGGCACGTCCATAGAAACGATAAGAATGGCGGAAGACCGCGAACTGTTCAAGCAGATGCTCCTCAGAATCGGCGAGCCAGTACCGCCCAGCGACACGGTAACCAGCCTTGAGGAAGCCAGAAAGGTGTCTAAAGAGATAGGTCTGCCACTGGTAATACGCCCCGCCTATACACTGGGCGGAACGGGGGGAGGATTCGCCACCACCCGGGACGAGCTGGAGACGGCGGTAACCACTGGACTTAACGCCAGCCCCATCAGCCAGGTACTTCTGGAAAGCTCGGTGGTCGGCTGGAAGGAGATAGAGTACGAGGTGATGCGCGACGGCGCCGACAACTGCATCACCGTCTGCAATATGGAAAACATAGACCCGATGGGGGTGCATACCGGCGACAGCATCGTGGTCGCCCCCAGCCAGACGCTGACCAACAAGGAATACCAGATGCTGAGGACGGCCAGCCTCAAGATCATTCGGGCGCTGGGTGTCGAGGGGGGCTGTAACATACAGTTCGCCCTCGACCCGAACAGCAACGACTATTATGTCATTGAAGTCAATCCCCGCGTCAGCCGCAGCTCGGCACTGGCCAGCAAGGCTACCGGCTACCCCATCGCCCGGGTTGCCGCCAAGATAGCCATCGGCAAGAGGCTGGACGAAATCCCCAACGCCGTCACCGGCAAGACGATGGCCTCCTTCGAGCCGGCATTGGACTACCTGGTGGTCAAGATTCCCCGTTGGCCCTTCGACAAGTTCGCCTCCGGCGACCGCGTCATCGGCACCCAGATGAAGGCTACCGGCGAGGTTATGGCTATCGACCGCACCTTTGAAGCCGCCCTGCAAAAGGCAGTTCGCTCCCTGGAGTTCAGCAATAGGTCGCTTCTCTGGGAAGACCCCCAGTGGGAGCTGGGAAAGGGCATCAACTACTACCCTCTCCATCCCAACGACCTGAGGCTGTGGGCGGTTATGGCCGCCCTGAGACGGGATATAACCACCGCCGATATATTCGAGCGAACCAAGATTGACCTGTGGTTTCTGGAAAAACTCAAGAACATCATAGATATGGAAAGAACACTCCTCTCCCAGACGCTGACACCGGAGCTGATGTGGCAGGCAAAGCGGCTCGGCTTCTCCGACGAACAGATTGCCACCCTTGCCGACCGGCTCCCGGAACAGGTAAGACAGCAGAGGCACAGCTGGAATATCAAGCCGGTGTACAAGATGGTAGACACCTGCGCCGCCGAGTTCGATGCCGCCACCCCCTACTTCTACAGCAGCTACGAGCAGGAGAACGAGGCTGAACCGCTCCGAGGAAACAAGGCAGTGGTCATCGGTAGCGGACCCATCCGCATCGGTCAGGGCATAGAGTTTGACTACTGCAGTGTCCACTCCGCCTGGGCGTTACAGGAAGCGGGCTTCCAGAGTATTATTGTCAACTCCAACCCGGAGACAGTATCCACTGACTTCGATACCAGCGACCGCCTCTACTTCGAAGCCCTGGACGAAGAGAGCCTACGCGACATTTTGGAAAACGAGATGGGCGATGCCGGCAATACCCCGACGCCGTCCATCGTCCAGTTCGGCGGCCAGACGGCTATAAATCTGGCGGAGCCCCTGTTCCGTTCCGGTATGCCACTGCTCGGCTCCAGCTCGGAGACGATAGACCTGGCTGAAGACAGAAAACGTTTTGAAAACTTTTTAAGCCAGCTGGGTATCCCGCAGGCGCCTGGGTCGGCGGTAACCACCATCGACGAAGCCCTCAAGGTAGCCAGCCTAATCGGCTTCCCGGTGCTGGTACGCCCCAGCTACGTCCTCGGCGGCAGGGCTATGGAGATTGTCCACGATGCCGGCGAGCTGGAGCGCTATATAAAGCTGGCTATAGACCTGGATACCGGCCACCCGGTCCTTATCGATAAGTATTTACTGGGTAAAGAGGCCGAGATTGACGCCGTCGGTGACGGGGAATCCGTCTTCATACCGGGCATAATGGAGCATATCGAGCGGGCCGGCGTGCACAGCGGCGACTCTATGGCGGTATACCCCGGAGTCAACCTGACCAAGGCAGAGATTGATACTATCGTTGACTATTCTGTTCAGATAGGGCTGGCGCTTAATATCAATGGTCTGATGAATATCCAGTTCGTCATCGTCTCCAATGCCGACTCTAAAGGGTCAACGGTCTATGTGCTTGAGGTCAACCCCCGTGCCAGCCGCACCATCCCTTTCATCTCCAAGGTCACCGGTGTACCTATGGTGGACATCGCCATCAGGGTCATGCTGGGTAAAAGCCTCAAGGAGCAGGGATACAGCACCGGTCTCCTGCCCAGCAAAAACCTCGTCGCTATCAAAGCGCCCGTCTTTTCCATGTCCAAACTGCTTGGTGTCGATACCTACCTAGGCCCAGAGATGAAGTCCACCGGCGAGGTTATGGGCATAGACTTTACCTTTAACGCCGCTCTGGCCAAGGCACTCCTTGCCGCCGGGCTGATGTTGCCGCCACGGGGAACGATATTGTTCAGCATCGCCGACCGTGATAAAACCGAAGCCCTGCCTATAATCAAGAAATTTCACCAGGCTGGCTACCGTTTCTACGCCACCGAAGGCACATCAGCACTGCTCCAGTCCGCCGGTCTGCCGGTAAAGATGATAAGCAAGAAGTTGAGTGAGGGTCACCCCAATATCGTTGATATTATCCGGGACGGCACCGTAGACGGCATCGTCAACACCATCACCGGTGGGCGAATCCCACTGCGCGACGGTTTCCAGATTCGCCGGGCGGCTGCCGAAAAGCGTATCCCCTGCTTCACCTCCCTGGATACAGCACGAGCAGCCGCCGAGGCATTAGCCAATGGCAGCCAGAGCTACAATGCCCAACCACTGCCGGTCTACCGTTCAGGAATAGCTTAACGAATTGTCTTTTAGTCACCAATAAAGGCAAAATTTATGTATAATTCACAAGGGTTAGCACTAAGCCCGAAACAGGTTCTGGCCAAGGTTACTTCCAACTGCCAGATTATGCCCGGCACCTTCCTTATATGGCTGGAATCCCCAGAGATTGCCGGCACTGCCAAGCCGGGACAGTTCGTTATGGCTTCTTGCGGGGAGGACAACCTGCTACGCCGCCCCTTCAGCATCCACCAGGTGAACGATGGCAGAACCAGCCTCGCCCTGCTCTTTGGCACAGTCGGCAAAGGCACTCAATGGCTATCTCAGCGCAAGGCTGGTGATGGCATAGACCTTCTGGGTCCGCTGGGCAACGGCTTCTCCATCGCTCCCTCCGCCGGCAACCTGCTTCTGGTAGCCGGCGGCATCGGTATTGCTCCACTACGCTTTCTAGCTCAGGCAGCTTTAGAGCAGGAACGCCTGGTAACCCTGCTTCTCGGGGCGGCTACTGAGGCACAGCTTTGCCTCAGCCACCTCATCCCCTCAAGCGTAAAATGCATTACCGCTACCGATGACGGCTCTGCCAGCAAAAGAGGTATGATAACCGACCTTATTCCCGGATACATTGATTGGGCAAACCAGGTCTTTGCCTGCGGGCCCAGCCCGATGTACCGGGCTATGGCACAAATGCCGGAACTGAAAGATAAACCAGTCCAGATTTCGCTTGAGGTCAGGATGGGGTGCGGCTTCGGTGTTTGCTACGGCTGCACGGTTAAGACGAGGCAGGGCTTAAAGCAGGTATGCCGGGACGGCCCCATATTTAACCTTGATGATATATTATGGGATGAGTTTGTCGATATATAGAAAAATTTTTCGACCGCCAACTACATGAGGTGCATTATGATAACGACCGATACTATAAGTCTCTCAACTAAAGGTCACTGCGACATCATAGATATTACACTGCCGGTAGAGCAACAGCTGGCTAAGTCCAGGCTCAATAGTGGTATAGCGACCGTGTTTGTCACCGGCTCCACCGCCGGCATAACCACCATTGAATACGAGCCGGGGCTTATCTCGGACCTCAAGGATGCATGGCAGAGGCTGGTGCCGGACAATATCTCCTATGCCCACGACCGTGCCTGGGGCGACGGCAACGGCTACTCTCATATCCGCGCCTCACTGCTGGGGTCTTCCCTGATAATACCTTTCAGGGATAGAAGGCTGGCTCTGGGCACCTGGCAGCAGATAGTGCTGGTGGACTTTGACAACCGCCCCCGCTCCCGTCAACTCGTGGTGCAGTTAATGGGGGAGTAGCCTACTTGCCCATTACCAGGGAGAAGAACTCAGCCCGGCTGGCCGGCTTCTTGCGGAAGTTACCCCTGAGAGCGGAGGTAATTACACTGCTGCCCGGTTTCTTGATACCCCGCATTATCATGCACATATGCTCGGCTTGAATAACCACGGCGACGCCGTCGGGCTTAAGCCCATCGACGATGACATCGGCAATCTCGGTAGCCATCCTCTCCTGTATCTGGGGACGCTTGGCGATAATCTCCACCACCCTTGCCAGCTTGCTGATGCCGACGATACGTCCCTCTTCATTGGGAATGTAACCGATATGGACGATGCCGTAGAAGGGCAGAAAGTGATGCTCGCACATGGCATAGAAGGGGATATCCTTGAGGATGACCATCTCCCGATGCCCCAGCTCGTAGCCTACCTTGAGCTCTTCTTTGGGATCTCGGCCAATCCCCATGAAAAGCTCGGAGTACATCTCGGCGAAGCGTCTCGGGGTATCGATAAGCCCCTCTCGCCTGGGGTCTTCCCCGATAGCCTCTATGATAGACGCCACCGCCTTCTTGATTTCAGTTTCGTCAATCACTCGCAATCTCCTTTTACCCTAGGGCTTTGCCTTCAGTCGCTCGGCACACAGCCCCCGGTCGATGGTTCGTGTTTTACATCCAGCCAGGTCAAGGTATTTATCGCTTCCCATATAGAGAACCGGGCTCACCTTTTCCAGACTCAGGCTACCGTCCTCCATAAAAGCATCCTCCAGGTAATGGACAGCGACAATCTCCCCTATCAGCAACCTGTGGTCGCTATAGTGCCTGTCGTCGACCAGCTTGCACCCAAAGGCTGCATAGGCGTCCTTAAGGATGGGCACCTTTGTTTTCAGCGGATTATCTTTGGCGATACCAAACGCCGGGAACTTGTCCAACCGGCTACCCTTACTGCCACCGAGAGCAGCCACCAGCTCGGCACTGGTAGCCGGCATAAAATTGAGCCCGAACTCCCCGCTGTCAGCAATAAGCTTATAGGTAAAGTGTCCGGCTGATATGGCGACACAATATAGGGGTGGCTTCTTGGCAACGGCCGTATGCCAGGCGGCAGTCATGGCGTTATCCCTGCCCCCGGCACTAGCGGTTACGACAACTGCCACCTTCGGATAGTGCTGGTAGAAAGCCCCGATTCCTTCGCTAACTGTTTTTTTTATTTTCTGCCTCCCTTAATCTTTAATCCTTACCCCATTTTTTAGCTCCAACCTAATGCTTTTTCTACACCCGATATACTGGCTGGAAGCTTGAGAAATGGCTTGGCGTTTTTTATAGCAACATCGGCATCCTTGAGCCCGGTGCCGGTTATGATACACACTACCCTCTTGTCGCTTAAATCCATACCCTTACCGGAAAGCTTCAACAGACCGGCGACAGAAGCCGCCGAAGCCGGCTCGCCAAAAATACCTTCCCTAACCGCTAAAAGGTGATAGGCAGCTATAATCTCATCGTCACTGACCATATCAATAATGCCGCCCGACTCGTCACGGGCGGCGACTGCCTTCTGCCAGCTAGCCGGGTTGCCGATCCGTATCGCCGTGGCAACGGTCTCCGGCTTGTCGATAATACGCCCACGTACGATAGGAGCGGCGCCCTCAGCCTGGAAGCCCATCATTTTAGGCCTACGCTTCGCCCTGCCCGCCCGATGGTACTCGACAAAGCCTTTCCAGTAGGCGGTGATGTTGCCGGCGTTACCCACCGGTATAAATAAATAGTCAGGGGCATCACCCAGCTCATCAACAATCTCGAAGGCGGCCGTCTTCTGCCCCTCAATACGGTGAGGGTTAAGCGAGTTGACCACGGTGACCGGGTGCTTCTGTGTCAATTGGCGCACTATATTCAATGCCTGGTCAAAATTGCCGTCGATGGTAACTATCTTTGCCCCGTGGACGATAGCCTGAGCCAGCTTACCCAAGGCAATCTTGCCTTCCGGGATGATAATGATAGCCTCCAGGCTTGAGCTTGCGGCATAAGCCGCCGCCGAGGCGCTGGTATTGCCGGTGGAGGCGCACATAACCGCCTTACTGCCCTCTTCCAACGCCTTGGCTATGGCAACCACCATACCCCGGTCTTTGAAGGAGCCAGTGGGGTTGCAACCTTCCAGCTTGAAATACAGCTCGCCACAGCCGATTTCCTTCTCCAGGTGCTTAGACCTTACCAGAGGGGTATCCCCCTCCCCCAATGAAAATATAGGGGTCTTATCCGTAACCGGCAGGAGGTCTTTATATCTTTCAAGCACTCTCGGTTTCATTCTCTCTCGCCTAGTCCTCGACCCGGATGGAGTTGTTTATCTCCTTGACCACATCCAGCCGCTCAAGCTCTCTGAGGGCCTGCTGAACCGCCTTCTCCCGGGCGGGGTGGGTCATAATGACAATCTCCGCCGTCTGGGATAGCTTGTCGGACTCCTTCTGAATTGCCGAGGCGATACTGATATCGTTGTCTCCCAGCACCTTGGCTATCTGCGCCAGAACCCCGGCTATGTCGGCGATGTTCATTCGGATATAAAACCTGGTCTCTATTTCAGACATCGGCTTGATTTTCTTGCCCGCCTTCGGCTCCCAGGCAACAATACAGCCAACACCGGATACAATCTCCCGCGCTACCGAGACGACATCGGCGATAACGGCACTGCTGGTAGGCAAAGCCCCGGCTCCTTTGCCGATGAAGGTCACCTTGCCGATAAGGTCTCCCTCAACAAGCACCGCATTATAGACCCCGTCCACCTTGGCCAGGAAGTAATTCTGGGAGATGAACACCGGATGGACACGCACTTCAATCGAGGAATCGTACTGTTTGGCTATAGCCAGCAGCTTTATGACAAAACCCAGCTCCTTAGCATAGCGAAAATCGCGACTGCTGAGCCGTGATATGCCCTCGCAGTAGATATCGTCAGGCCTTATTTGACTCTGGAAAGCCAGGGAGGCCAGTATCGCCAGCTTATAGGCGGCGTCTATTCCCTCGATATCGTTTTTAGGGTCAGCTTCGGCATAGCCCAGTTTCTGTGCCTGGCTGAGGGCTGAAGCGAAGTCCGTACCCTCACGCGACATACTGGTAAGGATATAGTTGGTCGTCCCGTTTATTATGGCATAGATACCGTTTATTTCATTAGCCACCAGGTCCCTCTGGAGGGGGGCAATCAGGGGGATGCCGCCGCCGGCAGCAGCTTCATAATGCAGTCCAACATTGTTCTGCCGGGCCAGAGCCATCAGCTCTACCCCATACTTGGCAATGACCTCCTTATTAGCTGTAACCACATGCTTTCCCACCGAGAGCGCCCTTTTCTGGTAGGATAGAGCTGGATTCTCACCCCCGATGACCTCAACAACTATATCCATGTCCGGAGTGGCGAAAAATTCGTCTTCATCGGTGGTAAAGAGCTGGCGCTCCATCGCCATCGCCTGCGGTCGGGCCAAGTCCTGCTCCAGCACCTTTATCTTGCGCAGGACGAGGGGGCAGCCAACCTGCTCCGCCAGCATTTTCGCCCTATCCATCAGGACTCTAGCTACCTGCCCACCAATTACCCCCAAGCCCATCAAGCCAATACCAATATCTTTTTTATCCATCGTCAAGCACCCCTGATTCTGGTTTATTCACCGGTGACTTTTCTTACGGCAAAATCTCTCATTTCGCCATCAAGATAGCTGATTATCGTGTTCTCCGGGTCGTCCCAGAGCGATAGCAACCATTCATCCATAGCATCAGCTACAAGTATTTCTTTATCGTCGTCGGAAATATCCATTATTTCACTACCCAGAACCTCAAACAGCCAGTAACCACCGGTGGTAGTCTCCGTATAGTCAGGAACCGGCTCGCTTACCACATCTATTTCGGTTTCTGGATTGAAGACATAATCTTCAAAAGGCTGGCTCATGTCGCCTTCAACTATCCAGCCAATATCGGCTTTTTCACCCAACATCCCCCGCTGGGAAAACTCCTCGGCTAAATCAACAAATTCCTCCCCAGCCTCCATTCTGAAGAGCACCTCCTGTGCTTCTTCCTCACTGGACAGCAGTATCGCCTGAATATTAACCGCCTCTCCTCCTTCAACTTCCTCCTTTTCTATTACCTTAATCAACCAGTAGCCCAGGCTCTTCTCCTTGTCTTCATCATATACTGCCTGGCTTAGCCCTCCCACCTGACTGCCGAATATGTAAGAATTAAGCACAGTAGTATCAAGCAGTCCATTCAAGATTCCCTCCAGCCGCCAGCCGAGGTCGCCGCCCTCTTCCTGGGTAGTGCTTTCCAGAGAGAGCTCACCGGCAATCTGGGCAAAGTCTTCTCCGGCCTCCAGCCTATCCCTGACCTCAGCCACCTGCGCCTCACTCTCCAGGAACATTGCCATAACATGCCGGTGCTCAGCGTTAATCGGCACCTTCATCCCGAAATATTCCTCTTCCAGCTTCGTTATAAGAAGCTGGGCCCTGACCAGGTCTTTAGCCGCCTGGTTATCCGGCAGTCCACTGTTACCAATCGTCTCATCAACTTCGTCATCGCTAACGCTGATACCCATAGCCAGGGCTCCTTGCCTTATCAGTTCATTCTGCTGGATGCTCTCCGCTACCAGGTCGAGATAATACTCCACCAGGTAATAGTATTCCCCCAGCTGATTATTTAGGGCATCTATATAATACTCCATAGTAAACTTGTTATCATTGACCTCAATCACCGTTTCCTTGAGCGGTTTATGCTCCGGGAGATACCACTGATAATATATCCCGGCCGTCACCAGCCCCACCACGGCAGCAATTATAGAGATACCCAGTATAATAATTATCCGCCGTCTTCGCTTCTGCCTTTTCCAGTGAGAAAGCTGGCGTCTGGTGACTGCTCTTTTGGGCTTAACTACACTCTTTTTTGCCAAATAATTTCCTGACTCCCCTTCCAAAATAACGATAAGCGCTATCTACTACAGGAGTTCTCCCTTTCTTTGCCGATATTATGGCTATTATATGTTTTAATCTACCTTAGTGCAATAAAGACCGCTTCCCAAAATGACGCTGATATTATATACTATGTGGCTTTAGAAGGCACTTTATCGTTATAATTATTACCAGTTCAGGGGTGAATATGAAAGCGGTTATCTTGGTCGGGGGGTTGGGCACTAGACTCAGACCACTGACCATCAATACGCCGAAAGCCATGATGCCTGTGCTCAATACCCCGTTTCTGGAATACGTCATCCGTCGCCTCAGCCGTCACAACGTCACGGAAATAGTGCTGGCGATAAGCCACCTGGCACAGCCCATCGAAGACTATTTCGGCGATGGCAGTCGGCTGGGCGTTAGCCTTAACTACACCATCGAAGAGACGGCACTGGGGACGGCCGGGGCGGTAAAAAACACCGAAAAATACCTGGACGGGGCTTTCCTGGTGCTCAACGGGGACATTTTCACCGACCTCGACCTGACCGCTATGATGGACTTTCATAGCCAGAGACAATCTCGGGCGACTATCGCCCTGACCCCGGTGGAAGATCCCACCAGCTATGGGCTTATAGAGACCGACGCCCGGGGCAGAATAACCCTTTTTCTGGAGAAGCCAAGCTGGGAGCAGGTAACCACCAACATGATAAATGCCGGCACCTATATCCTGGAACCGGAGGTGCTAGCCTCCATCCCGCCGCAGACCAACTTCAGCTTCGAGCACGATGTCTTTCCACCCCTCCTAGAACGGGGAGAGCCAATCTACGCTTTCCCTTCCTCCTGCTACTGGATGGACATCGGCACCCCGGAGAAATACCGCCAGCTCAACCTGGACCTGCTCAGCGGTAAAAGCAACCAGTACCGCCTTGACCCGGTTACTAGTGTCTCTATCGGCGAGCAGAGTTACTGCCATCCGACGGCTGAAATAACGGGACCAGCAGTGATAGGCAATCATTGCTCCATCGGCAAGAACGCCTGGCTGACCGGACCTCTGATCATCGGCACGGGTAGCACTATCGCCGAGGGTGCTGTGGTCGAGGACTCCATTATCTGGCATCAGGTCACCATCGCCGCTGGAGCTACCGTCAGGCACTCCATCATCGCCAACGACTGCCGCCTGGGCGCCGGTAGCATCATCGAAGGCTCGGTGATATCGGACAATGTAACGGTAGCCGAGGGCTACAAGATGGCAACCGGCAGTCGCATCCAGCCCGGTACTACCGTCGGCTAGCTATCCGCCAACAACAATCTCCCCCGTCTTCGCCATTCTACAGAGCATACCCCAGAATACCGCCTTTCGTGTATGAGGCCTAGCCATAGCTTATGCTATAATAAGGTGGCAAGTAAGATAGCAGTCATGTTGAAACGGCTAGAAAAAATAGAGAAACGCTATAACAAGCTGGAAAACCAGATATCCCAACCCGAGGTAGCGTCCGACCCGAAGCAACTGCAATCGCTGGCTCAGGAAAGGGCTAGACTAGAAGATATCGTATCCAAATACCGGCAGTACAAGGACACGACCAGGGCGCTGGAAAAGACAAAGGCCATGCTGGTTGAAAAAATTGACGAGGACATGAAGTCCCTGGTCACCCAGGAGATAGAAAACCTCAAATTGCAGATAGAAGCCCAGCTCCAGGTGCTGAAGCTCGCCCTTCTGCCCAAAGACGCTAACGACGACCGGGACATAATAATGGAGATACGAGCCGGCACCGGCGGCAAGGAGGCCGGGCTGTTTGCCGCCGACCTCTTCCGTATGTACAGCCGCTACGTGCAAGCCAGGAACTGGGCGATAGATGTCATAGACGTTAACGAGACTCCCATCGGCGGCATCAGGGAAATCATAATCGAGGTCAAGGGCAAGGGCGCCTTCAGCCGCCTCAAGTATGAAAGGGGCGTTCACAGGGTACAGCGGGTGCCCACCACCGAATCATCGGGCAGAATCCACACCTCAACGGCTACGGTAGCCGTTCTCCCCGAAGCCAGGGAGGTAGAGGTTGATATAAATCCCAATGACCTAAGGATCGATATCTTCCACAGCGGCGGCGCCGGCGGTCAAAACGTCAACAAGGTAGCCACCGCAGTGCGCATAACCCACCTGCCCTCCGGTATCGTCACCGTCTGTCAGGACGAGCGCTCACAGTTGAGGAACAAGACCAAGGCTATGTCGGTACTGCGAGCCCGCCTCTTTGACATCGAGCAGAGCAAACAGGAAGGCGAGATAACCGAACAGCGTCGCTTACAGGTAGGCACCGGCGAACGCGCCGAGAAGATAAGAACCTACAACTTCCCCCAGGACCGGGTTACCGACCACCGCATCGGCTTGACACTGCGCAACCTTCCCAGGATTATGGAAGGGGAGCTTGACGAGCTCATCGATGCCGTTGCTACCAGAGAACAGGCAAAACAGTTAGAGACGCAGGCGGTATGACTGTTAAAGAAACCATGGGTTGTGCCCGAAAGCTCCTTGACGCCAGCCGCATCGACGATGCCTCACTTGAAGGCGAACTGCTGTTACGGCAAGTCCTCAAATTGAGCCGCGCCCAGCTTTACTCTGACCTTGAGCATGAAATTTACCCGGGGCTTGAAGCGGCTTTCTGGTTAATGGTCCAGCGCCGCCTCGATGGTGAGCCTTCGGCCTATATCATCGGGCACCGCGAGTTCTATGGTCTCGATTTTATCGTTGACCCCGGCGTCCTCATCCCCAGGCCTGAAAGTGAACTGCTGGTAGAAAAGACGCTCGTTCTGGCTGGTAACTACAGGGCACCGGTTATCGCCGATATAGGCACCGGCTGTGGCGCCATTGCCGTCAGCCTGGCAGTGAACCTGCCGCAAGCCAGTATTTATGCTACCGATATATCGGCTATCGCCCTTGAGGTAGCCGGGGCAAACTGTCGCCAACACGAGGTGGCTGACAAAATCCGCCTCCTCTGCGGCGATATGCTGGAACCACTACTCGAACCGGTCGACTTTATCGTCGCCAATCTACCTTATGTCAAGTTATCGGACATAGCCACCCGCTGTCCCGAGCCGCTGTCAGCCCTAGATGGCGGTGCCGACGGGCTGGAAAAGATACGGCGTTTGCTTCACCAGGTAGAGGGAAGGCTCAATCCCGGTGGTTGCCTTCTTCTGGAGATGGGACAGGGGCAGAGAGAGGCGATAACCAGCCTTCTGCACCACCTTTTCCCCACCGCCAGGCTGGAGGTAACCCCCGACCTGAGCGGTATTGACCGCATGGTGAGTATGATACTTCCATGCTAAGAAGTCTTTACAGAGGATGAAACAGGTGTAATGGATATTATTGTCTGTGTCAAACAGGTCACCGACCCCGAAGCCCCACCATCCAGCTTCAAAATAGATACCAACTCTAATAAAGTGGTGCCGCCGGCGGATATTCCACCGGTGCTCGACCCCTATAGCGAGTATGCCGTTGAGGCCGCCCTGAAGCTCAAAGATACCCATGGCGGCCAGGTAACAGCCATAAGTCTGGGAGCGGGTCTGCTGAGAGAGGTTATAAAGAAACCGCTGGCAATGGGAGCTGACGAGCTCGTCCTGCTGGAGGATGAGGCTTTCGCCGACGGCGATAGCTGGTCAACAGCCCACGCACTAGCTACGGCGATAAGAAAGATGGATAACTACGACCTTGTCCTCTGCGGCCGCCAGTCCGCCGACTGGGATGCCGGGCAGGTGGGCTCCGGCATCGCCGAGTTTCTCGGCCTGCCGATTATAACCCTGGCGCGCCATATAGACGTCTCCGACAGCAGGGCGAGGGTGGCAAGGGTGACCGCCGACGGCTATGAAGTTATCGAAACGACACTGCCGGCGGTGATTACGGTGAGCAACGAGATTGGCGAACCCCGCTACCCGACCATCAGGGGGATTATGGCATCCAAAAAGAAGGAGCCGACCATCTGGAAGCCAGCCGACATCGGCCTCGAGCTGTCACAGGTCGGTGCCGCCGGGCGTCGCTGTCGGCTGGTCAAACTATTCCAGCCAGCCCGCGAGGGCAGTTGCCAGATGATAGACGGCGAGACCCCGGAAGAGGCGGCGGTCAAGCTGGCTGAGAGATTGAAGCAGGAAAAGCTGATCTAATAACGAATCAGGGAAAGGCAAAAAAGTGGTGGAATTTAAGGGTGTTCTGGTATTGGCTGAGGTTGCAAATGGTAGGCTATCACCGATGACTACGGAACTGCTCGGCTGTGGCCGAGGGCTGGCTGATAACCTCCAGGAGGATTTATGTGCCGTTCTTCTGGGCAATGAAATAACCAAACTGGCACAGTCAGCCATCTCCTTCGGCGCCGACAGGGTATATACCATTGACGACCCGGCACTTAAAGACTACAGCAATGGTTTATACGTCCAGGCTATGGAAAGCGTGGTAAAGCAGTTAATGCCCCGGATTCTTCTTCTGGGGCAGACCGCTACCGGCCGCGACCTGGCCCCCAGCCTGGCTTTCAGGCTGGGGACTATAGCCACCACGGACTGTATTGAGCTGGTGGTTGACCCCAACTCCAGACAACTGCTGCAGACAAGGCCTGTCTACGGAGGGAGTGCCCTGGCTACCTTCACCAGCGACTGCTACCCCCAGATAGCCACCGTCAGGGCTAAAGCATACTCATCACCGGAGCCTGACACCTCAAGGCAGGGGGAAGTAATCGCTATTAACGCTAAACTAGAGCCACCAGCGACAAAGGTTCTGGAAAGGGTATCCCAGGTAGCGGAGGGGGTCAGGCTGGAGGATGCCGCGGTGGTGGTCGCCGGGGGACGGGGCATCGGCAGTGCCGATGACTTCAAGCAGCTGGAGGAATTAGCCTGTTTACTTAATGGAGCCGTCGGTGGCTCCAGACCGCCCTGTGATAATGGCTGGATTCCCAGCTCAGCACAGATAGGGCTCACCGGCAAGATTATCGCCCCCGACCTTTACCTGGCGATAGCCATCTCCGGCTCCAGCCAGCATATCAGCGGTTGCTCCGGCGCCAAAAACATCGTTGCCATAAACAAGGACCCGGAGGCAAATATCTTCAGGGTCGCCCACTTCGGTATAGTCAGCGACTGGAAGAAGGTGCTCCCAGCTTTCACTGCCAAAATAAAGGAGCTTCTGGCTGAGTAAAGCTATTGGCGAGATAAAGGAAAACTTGGCAAACAGCCTATATTAGCTTATGAAGATAAGAAATAAAAGAGCTGGTGACTCAATGAGAAAGTTTACATTGTTGCTAATGGTGACCGTTTTGGTGCTGGCTGGCTTGAGCACTTCCTGCGGTCCGACAGGAGCACCTACAAGTGCAGAAGACTATTTGGACCGAGGGCTTGCCTACCAAAATGAGGGGCGGTTTGATGAGGCCATTGCTGATTTCAATAAGGCCATTGAACTGGACCCTAACCTTGCTTGGGCCTACTTCTACCGTGGCGCCGCCTATCTTGAGAAATGGGAACATGACCAGGCCATCACTAATTTCAACAAGGCCATTGAGCTAGACCCCAATCTCGCTAAAGCCTACGAAAACCGTGGCTTTGCCTATGGCGCCAAAGGTGAATACGACAAAGCCATTGCTGATTTCAACAGGGCTATTGAGCTAGACTCGAGCCTTGCTTGGTCTTACTTTGGCCGGGGGATGGCCTATAAATCACAAGGCAAAACAGCTGAGGCCATAGCCGCCCTTGAGAAGTGTATAGAGCTATCGCAGGAGCCATCATTGACCCAATCAGCCGAACAGTTACTAGATGAACTACGAGGCTAAGGGTGACACGACAGAACAATAACTAAAACCCTCTTATATCAGCTATTGAGGAGTTAGATTTGTTGGCTAGCCCTTCTCCGCCTGCCGCTCGGCGATAATCTTCTGAACAATATGAACGGGCACTTCTTCATAGTGGCCGAACTCGGTAGTATATCTTCCCCGCCCCTGTGTTATTGACTTGAGGTCGATGGCATAGCGTAATACTTCCGCCAGCGGCACCTGGGCTTCGATTACGTTATAGCTATCCTCCGGATTCATACCCTGCACCCGGGCTCGCTTGGTATTGAGATCTCCGATGATATCCCCGGTGAACTCGCTGGGAACCGTCACCTTTATGTTCACTATCGGCTCCAGCAGAATGGGTTGCCCTTCAGACAGCCCTTTTTTAAAGGCTCCAGCGCCGGCAATCTTAAAGCATATCTCCGAAGAGTCCACCGGGTGGAAACTGCCGTCATAGACCGTCGTCTTGACATCAGTAACCGGATAGCCAGCCAGCACCCCCTCTTTAACCGCTTCGTTGACCCCCTTCTCCACCGCCGGTATATAGTTCTTGGGTATAGCCCCACCCACTACTTTATTGGCAAAATCATTGCCACTGCCGCGGGGCAATAGCTTCAGCTCCAGCCTCACATGCCCGTACTGCCCGTGACCCCCGGTCTGCTTCCTATGCTTGTACTCCGCCTTGGCTGGACGGGTAATGGTCTCCTTGTAGGGCACTTTGGGTGTTTTCAGGTCAACACCGACACCGAACTTGCGTTGCATCTTCTCGGCGGCGACCTCGAGCTGTGTATCGCCCAGCCCGGATAGAATGGTCTCATTGGTATCGGCATCACGGCTTACCCGAAGCGTCAGGTCTTCTTCGGTAAGACGGGCCAAGGATACCCCCAGCTTGTCCAGGTCGGCTTTGGTCCTAGGGTGTACCGCCACGTTGAAAACCGGCTCCGAGAAAGTTATCGGCGCCAGCTTCAACGGCTTGTTCTGACTGCTCAGTGTATCACCTGTGTTGGTTATGCCCAACTTGGCGACCGCTCCGATATCCCCCACCCCGACCCTGTCCACCGGCTCCTGGGCCTTGCCCCGGACAACGAATATCTGACCGATGCGCTCGGTCTCGCCCCGTGTCGCATTCCACACATGAGAATTGCTATCAACAGCCCCGGAGAAGACCCTGAAGTATGTCAGCTTACCAACATAAGGGTCGGCGCTGGTCTTGAATACCAGAGCCGCCAGAGGCGCTTCGGGGCTCACCTCTATCGCTTCCCCATTCTCGGTGACTACCTCCCTCTGTGCTGGCGATGGCAGATAGCTATTTATTGCATCCAGCAACTGGCTGATACCTGTATTCTGCAACGCCGAGCCGGTCAACACCGGTATTATCTTGCCGCTTTTTATCGCCTGCTGTAGACCCGTCTTTAACTCCTCGGGGCTTAGCTCCTCGCCACCCAGATACTTCTCAATCAGGGTATCGTCAACCTCGGCTATGGTCTCTATCATTTTCTCACGGAAAGAGCTTGCCTGTTCCTGAAGCGACGACGGTATCTCTGTCTCTTCAGCCTTATCGCCGATATAGCACTTTAACGACAGCAGGTCGACTATTCCCTTGAAGTCTTTCTGGGCGCCGACGGGTATCTGCAGGGGCAGACATTTTGTACCGAACCTGGACCGAACCTGTTCCACGGTTTTATAAAAGTTGGCGTTTTCACGGTCCATCTTATTGATGAAAATAATTCGAGCCAGCCTGGCTTCCTCGCTATATTCCCATGACTGCTCGGTGCCGACCTCGATACCAGACGCCGCTGAGACCACGATTACGGCGCTTTCACAGACCCTGACCGCCGCCCTGACCTCGCCGGCAAAGTCGGAATAGCCGGGGGTATCAACCAGGTTTATCTTTGTATCCTGCCACTGGCAGGGAAGCAGTGTCAGGTTGATGCTGATATTACGCTTTACCTCGTCCGGGTCGTAATCCGAGGTAGTACTGCCGGCATCGACCTTCCCCAGTCGGGGAATCGCTCCAGTAGTGAAAAGGATTGCCTCTGAAAGCGACGTCTTGCCGGCACCGCCATGGGACAGTAAGACAACATTACGGATATTCTCTGGCTGAAACTGCTTCATCTAATCACCTGCATTTCTTATTTGACCTATTATAAATAATAGTCGGCAAAGCCTCAAGTAACCACAGCTTCAGGCTTTGTTAATTGCTACTCTAGCTCAACAATATAGGGGCTGCATGCGTTTCTATAATAGCTGCCGGCGCCAGAAATACTATCTTTGACAACAATCCCGGAGCGCCCTGTCACTCGCTGTCCCAGGCGTCTTCACCGATGAGGGAGACGAAACGACAGCCGCCCAGGTTCTCGACTATGTTCTTATCCCTGCCTCTGGTAATCTTATACAGGTCCTGCTCATAACGATGCCCCACCGGTATTACCATCCGCCCGCCGATTGCCAGCTGGGACAGGAGACCATCCGGCACCTTGGGCGCCCCGGCGGTAACCATAATAGCATCGTAGGGCGCCTCAACCTGCCAGCCTATCGTCGGTTCGGCATATCTCACTCTGATATTCTTATAGCCCAGGCTGTCCAGCGTCTTCTTGGCCACTTCAGCCAGTTCCGGTAATCTCTCCACCGTAATCACCAGGCGGGTTAGCTCCGCCAGAATAGCCGTCTGATAGCCACTGCCGGTGCCTACCTCCAACACCTTTTCTCCGCCGGTAAGCTCCAGTAACGAGGTCATCAGCGCCACGATATACGGTTGAGATATCGTCTGCCCCATACCGATAGGCAGCGGCCGGTCCTCATAAGCCAGGTGTTTCTCCTCCAGCGGCACGAACCGCTCCCGCGGCACACGTGACATCGCCGTAAGTACCCGCTCGTCTTTTATCTTGGTTCTAAGACAATCAATCAAATTGGTTTTCGCCGCTTTAAAGTCCATGACGATTACCTGTCTCGAGCGGTTTAACTCAGGAGCAATGCCAGTAGTATAAGGATAGCCAGTATCGCCCCAGCCAGAATGCCTATTCTTCGCAACTCGTAAGGCAGGTTGGGATAATTAATTCTAACCGGTACTTTAGCTGCCATGCTTGACAGCGGAGCCTTCACTTCGTGAGAAACGACGGTCGGTTCATCACTTCGAGCAACCGCTTGCGGACGGGCAACTGCAACCTGATGGCTTCTTCGGACGTTCCTTCTCTTTTTACTCTGTAACGAGCCCCTTCCCATACCGTGTCGTGATTTGCCCGGCATTCAGAACCTCCATAAATAGTAAAAATCCTTCTATTCCGATTGCTTGGCTCTAGGGTGAGCTTTATCATAGGTACTGCGTATGTGCTCCGAGGTGAGATGGGTATAGATCTGCGTCGTTGATATGTTGGCATGCCCCAGAAGCTCCTGCACCGATCTCAGGTCAGCTCCACCGATCAGCATATGAGTGGCGAAGCTGTGCCTCAGGGTGTGAGGGGTAACCTTCTTTCCCAGCCCGGCTGATTTGGCATAAGCCTTCAGTATCTGCCACAAGCCTTGCCGGGTAAGCCGGTCGCCGCGCTGGTTCAGGAACAAAGCCCGCTCTTCATCGCTACGCACTATCTGCGGACGAACCTCTTTTATATACTCCTCGATCAACTTTGCTGCCCGGGGATGAAAGGGGATCATCCGCTCTTTATTACCCTTGCCAAAACAGCGCACGTAACCGCCCTCGGTGTCCACGTCATTCAGGTTCAGGGATACCAGCTCGCTGACCCTCATGCCACTGGCATAGAGAAGCTCTAGCATCGCCCTGTCCCTCTTGGCTTCCGGCGTCGACTTCTCGGCTGGCTGAGCCAGCAACTGGCGAACCTGGCTGATGGAAATGGCATCGGGCAGTGGTTTACCCACCTTCGGCGAGGTTATATTCTCCGTCGGGCTATCTTTTATCCTGCCCTCAGCCAGTAGAAAATTAAAGAAGGATTTAGTGGCGGCTACCTTACGGGCAACCGTAGTTACCATATAACCCCTCTCTCTAAGATTGAGTAGGTAGCTCAACATGTCCTGCCGGCTGAAATCAGCCCACGACGGCACTATGCTACGTCTGGCAATCTCCTTCTCAGCGAATTCCAGAAGTTGATTCAGGTCGTTCTGGTAAGCGTCCACCGTGTTTTTGGAGAAACCCTTCTCAACGGTGAGGTAGTTCATAAAGCTATCTATATCCTTTCGCAATATTCCTCCCGGTTGTCGTATAGTCTCTTCCCTATTTTAACATAACTAGAGTAGTAATTTAAATAGACCGGAGGTAATATAGTAATTTCGTTCCTGTAACAAGAGCTTCACCGCTCGTTGCTACCTATCAAAAAAGTTTTCATCCAGGTCTCCTGTATCTGAATAACCCCTACTTTCCCAGTAACCCTCATAGTCAACATTATCGGACAGCTCAATCTTCGTTACCCACTTTATCCACTTATAGCCCCATTTGCTTTCCGCCAACAGGTGGAAGGGAAAGCCCCTCTCCACCGGCAGGGTAAGCCCGTTCATCTTATAGGCTAAGAGGATATCATTATCCATTATATACCCTATCGGGAAAGAGGTCGTATAGCCATCATAGGCATGGAAGATGACCACCTTGGCTTCCGGTAACGGGCTCGATTCTTCTAGTAACTTCCTCACCAGCACCCCCTCCCAGAGAATGGTGACACTCCAGCCCTCGACACAGTGCAGCTCCGAGACCTTTTTATAATTGGTGTAGTTGTCAATAACCTCCTCATAGGTATAGCTTTTCGGCTCCTGGCACAGACCGGTTATGCTCAGGCTATAGCTCTCTATATCTATAGTCTGTGGCCCCTTTATGGAGTTCTCCCGGAAGGCATCTACAGAGGAAAGGTTAACGCCCTCGTATTCCCTTATTTCTACAGTTTCCAGATTATTGTCTTCTTCCATATCGTTATTAAACTGGCAACCGCTTACAGCCAGGAGTATCAGCGACAGAGCTACAGATAATACCCTCGCTCCAAAAGCCAGGCCTTTCATCGCCAGTTACCCTCCCGGAAACGATTTCAAAGACATGCTCCTAATTTACATCCTACCACTTAATGCTATTTTTACCAACCCTTCTATATCTTCTTATATGCTTTGCCCGATATACAAGCTGTGCTAAAATACAATTAACCGGACTAGAGGGTAAAGTGGCCGAGAATCGGATATTAGAACTAGTCAAGCAACTGCCGACCAACCCCGGCGTCTATCTTATGATAGACGCCGGGGGTAATATCCTCTATATAGGCAAGGCGGCCAACCTCAGGCACCGGGTAAGGTCCTACTTCGGTTGCGGGCAGAAGTCCACAGCCAAAATCGAACGTATGACCGCCCGGGTAGCCGATGTCGATTTCTTTATTACCGGCTCGGAGCAGGAAGCCCTCATTCTAGAGCTGAACCTGATAAAACGGCACCGTCCTTACTATAATGTCCGTCTCAAAGACGATAAGAACTTCCCCTATCTCAAGATAGACACCAGCGAGGACTGGCCCAGGGTACAGGTCACCCGCAGATTAGAAGACAATGGCGGGCGCTACTTCGGCCCCTTCGCCAGCGCTAAATCTGTCCGCCAAGCTCTCAAGGTGGTCAAGGATATTTTCCCCTTCCGCTCCTGCACCAAGGATATCACCACCCCCCTGCCCCGTCCCTGCCTGGAATATGACATCCAGAAGTGCTCCGGACCGTGCATCGGGGCTATTACCAGGAAAGAATACGCCAAGTTAATAAATCAGCTAATCCTCTTCCTGGAAGGCAGGCAGGAAACGGTAATCCAAGAGCTTAAGAAAAAGATGCGGCAGGCCGTCGCCGCCCTGGAGTATGAAAAGGCAGCCAGACTCAGAGACCAGATTCAGGCAGTCAGGGAGGTTATCGCCTGGCAGAAGCTGGCAACCACCGTCAGCGGCGAGCAGGATGTCATCGCCTTCGCCCAGGAAAAAGACTATGCCTGCGTCCAGGTCTTTTTCATTCGCGGCGGCAAGGTAATCGGGCGGGAGGGATTTACCCTGCAGGGCACCCGCTCCGAAGAGCCAGAGCAGATTATGACCAGCTTCGTCAAGCAATTCTATGACTCAGCCGCCTATATGCCGCCGCTGGTGCTCCTCCAGCACCCGGTTGAAGACAGGGCTATTATCGAAGACTGGCTGAAGAGCAAGCGGGGAAGCCGGGTTCGCCTTCAGGTGCCACACCGGGGCAACAAAAAACAACTGATGGATACCGTCGCCGAAAACGCCAGACAGGCGCTTTTACAACAAAGGATAAAACAGCTATCAGCGCCGACAGCTCTGAATACCGCACTGGAGGAGATAAAAAGAGAGCTCAATCTGCCCCTCCTGCCCCTGCGGATGGAGGGCTACGACATATCAAACATACAGGGCAGAGCCGCCGTGGGCAGTATGGTGGTCTTCGAGCAGGGCAAGCCCAAGCCAGCCCACTACCGACGCTTTAAGATTAAAACGGTGCCCTCGGCTGATGACTACGCCATGCTTCAGGAAGTAATCCAGCGTCGTTTCGGGCATATTAAAAGAGGCGCTGCCGTATCGGATAGCTGGGCAATAATGCCCGACCTCGTTCTCATCGACGGGGGCAAGGGCCAGCTCGGCTCGGTCGTTAAAGCGATGCGCCAGGCCGGAGCCGACTCGGTGCCCGTCGCCAGCCTGGCCAAGGAGAGGGAAGAGATCTTTATCCCGCAAAGGGCAAAGCCCATCAGCCTGCCCTATACTTCCCCTGGGCTTCAGTTGCTCCAACGCCTTAGAGACGAAGCACACCGTTTTGCTTTAAGTTACCATCACAAGGTACGCAATAAGCAGACCTTTGCCTCTGAACTCGATGCCATACCCGGCGTCGGGCCCAAGCTGAAGCGCAGCCTGCTGAGGCACTTCGGCTCGGTCCCGGCTATCAGGGAGGCTACCCTTGATGAGCTTTCCTCCGCCAAGGGAGTAAGCCGCAATCTCGCCCAAAGAATAAAGGAGTATCTGCCCTAGCTATGCCTGCCAACCTACCACCGCAATACTTTGAAGCCGAGAAGATCTTCCGCAATGCCAAGAGCCCGGCGGAAAAGATAGCCGCTCTGGAGGAGATGCTGGCTATTATGCCCAAGCACAAGGGCACCGACCACCTCCGCGCCGAGCTGAGAGGCCGAATCTCCAAGCTGACCCAGCAACTGTCCAAGAAATCCGGCGCCCAGCGTTCGTCCATGATTATCGAGCGGGAGGGCGCCGCTCAGGTAGCCGTCATCGGCCTTCCCAACTCGGGCAAGTCCCAGCTGGTCGCCAGCATAACCAATGCCTCCCCCACCGTAGCCGAATACCCGCTGACCACGCACAGCGCCATGCCCGGTATGATGGAGTTCAAAGACATAAAGATACAGCTCATCGACACTCCACCCCTCGCCCCACAGGTTATCCAGTGGTGGCTACCACCCATATTTAGGCGTGCCGACGCCCTGCTGGTGATGGTCAACTTGAGTTACGATCCCTTAGCCCAGCTTGAGAAAGTCAGGGCGCAACTGGAGAAGATGAGAGTGATCATCGGCGACAGCGATGCCGAAGAGGCGGCCGAAACCGTCACGTGGCACAAAAAGGCGATAATCATCGGCAACAAGTCTGACCTGGATACAGACGGCAAGAGCTTCCAAGCCCTGTTAAACAGGTATACAAGCCAGTTCCCGGTGATTGCTATTTCGGCCAAAGAAGGCAGCGGACTGGACGAGCTCAAGCTCAAAATATACCAGGTGCTCGATATCATCCGTGTCTATACTAAAACCCCGGGGCAGAAGGCAGACCTCATCGACCCCTTAGTCCTGCCCAGAGGCAGCACCCTCCAGGATGCCGCCGCCTCGGTGCACAAGGACTTCGCCGCTAAACTTAAATACGCCCGCATCTGGGGCTCAGGCAAGCACGACGGCATTATGGCCAAGAGAGACCACGTCCTTGCGGACGGTGATATAATAGAGTTGCATCTTTAGATGGTGATATAATAGAATTGCATCTTTAAAACAGCTAATTATAGACGAGAGGAGTCGTGATATGCAGATTTTATTTGATAGCGGTGCGAAGCATGACCAGAATGTTGAGACAGAGGTTAATCAATTTCTAACAAAAGTGAAAACACGGGAGCAGGAGAGTAACTCGCCAATCATAATATATCAAGATGGTAAAAAAGATAGCTATTACATAAAATGCACAATTCCAGCCAAGGTTGTTTGCAACCTCCTAGACCTGAACGCTCGCTTGGATCCAACTAATGATGCCAGTTACAGGGCAAATAGGGAACTTTTGTTGAAGCATCACACTTATCAGCGAATGAGAACTGATGCAGAGAAGGGCAGAGAATTCCACGACCTCATAGTGGAGTATTCAAAGGTTTACAACCCTGAGAAACCTTTGAAGGTCTGGGGAGGACAACATAGGTCAAAGGCGATCCAAGAGGCGCT
>SDBU01000632.1_pt1 | contig 49374 bp, 45 predicted proteins | sample 2277071 | NCBI WGS metagenome assembly SDBU01 (sample SAMN10397929, study PRJNA504765) | marine sediment metagenome | isolation source: marine sediment core GS08_GC12, 126 cmbsf | place: Arctic Ocean: Gakkel Ridge, Loki's castle | collected 2008
AGGGCTTATCCAGGTTGTCTAATTCGGTTTGACCCCATTAACTTTTATGCTTAAAACTGAACTGGCAACCTCTTTTATTTTTTCCGGTGGTATTTGTAAATTCTTAATGATTGCCTTTGCCGTTGGGTCATTAGCCATACACTCTATAGGGAAGGATGTCTCATCAATTATCCTGACCTCTTGAAATCCAGCCGTTTTTATGGCGCCTATGTATTCGTCCCTCATTATTGCTCCGGAAACACAGCCAATATATGCCTCAATGGAATTCCTTATGAAATCCGGGAGTTCCTTCAACAAAACTATATCTGAGACCATCAGCCTACCGCCTGGTTTTAGCGCTCTGAACGCTTCCGTGAATACCTTTCTTTTGTCAGGCGCCAGATTGATAACACAATTTGAGATGACTATGTCAACAGAATTATCAGCCACCGGCAGGTTTTCAATCTCTCCAAGCCTGAACTCTACATTTGTGTAATTACCTTTCCTGGCGTTTTCTCTTGCCTTTTCAATCATCTCCGGTGTCATATCTACACCGATAACTCTTCCATTCCCGCTAACTCTGTCGGCAGCCAGAAAACAGTCAAATCCCGCCCCTGAACCAAGGTCAAGAACAATCTCCCCTTCTGTTAAAGAAGCCAGAGCCACCGGATTCCCACAACCAAGGCCTAAATTCGCACCAACGGGAACCGCTTCAAGTTCTTCCTCGGTATATCCAATGCTTTTGCTAATATCCTGGGTTAGATTGGCACTTCCGCAGCACGAGCTTGCCGGAGTGCAGCAGGGACTATCCTGTTTGGCAATCTTGGCATAGCCCTCTCTTACCACTTTCTTTATTTCTTCTTTCCTCATTTTCAATCTTCCCAAAGTTATTTACTCTCACTATCATTATACCTATCGGCGGGCGAAAGGGCAATTTCATTTAATTTTTGACAAACGACCTGAGGCTAATATCAGCTTCGCAGGGTAGCGCCAACTTTGCTGGATAGCTTATCCAGGATTTGCTGTTGAACCCTGTTAACCTCTTCATCAGTCAAGGTATGAGTCGGAGACTGATAGGTAAGCCTATAGGCAAGAGATTTCTTGCCCGGCGGCACCTGCTCACCGGTATAGACATCAAATATAGTAACCTGCGTCACTAACGGAAAGTCCTTGGTAATATCTTGAACTTGCTGATGGGCTACTTCGGCATCAACTACCAGGGCAATATCCCTGACAATGGCGGGAAACCGCGGTATTGGCTGGAACATTTTATGACCAATAGTAAACGGTAATAGCCCGGTCAGGTCAACTTCAAAAAGATAGACATCTCCGGAAATTTCAAAAGCCTCCGATACCTTGGGGTGTAACTCGCCAACGACGCCCAGCTTATTACCGCCGATGACTATAGCCGCCTGTTTACCCAACTGTAAACTTTCATCTCCACCCTCATCAAAGCTGGCTTCTACGCCTAACTGGTTGAGTAAGCCTTCCACCACCCCCTTGGCGTCAAATAAATCAACTAACTCATCTCCACCCAGCCACGACTTCCCCAGCCTGGGTCCACTTAGTACGCCACACACTACCTCAGGCTCATCAGGCAGGTTATTCAATTGGGGTAGATATACCCTGCCCAGCTCAAAAAGCCTGATGCTGCCATCCTCATGCCGCCGATTTGCTGAAAGGGCAGCCAAAAGGTTAGCCCGCAGGTTAGGGCGAAGATACTCCTGGTCAGCCGTCATCGGGTTAGCCACACGAAGCGGCATAACTTCAAGAGGATGAGGCTCAGGCAGAAGCTTGCTTAACATTTCCAAGCCAGTTAGTGAATAGGTAATCACCTCCTGAAAGCCATAACCGATAAGGCTATGCCTTACTTTCTGTTTAAGGGTAATGATAGGCTCCGGGTTCTGTTTGGGTAGTGATTGACTGAGCATGGTAGCCGGAATCCTATCATAGCCAATAATACGGGCTACCTCTTCTACAAGGTCAACCGCCTGGTGTATATCACTCCGCCAGTAAGGGGCAGTAACCCAGACTTCTGAAGCTGAGTCTGCTGGCTTACAGTCAAAGCCCAGGGAAGTCAGCGCACCTACTATCTGGTCAAGACTAAACTCAATGCCTAAAACCTGCTTTACCTTGCTGGTTGATAGTAATATCGGCTCCCGGTTTATCTTACCCGGATAAACGTCAGCCACGCCATTGGCAGCTTCACCACCAGCTAGCTCAATAAACAACTGAGTAGCCCGTCTAAGCGCCGGCAGGGTAAGCTCGGGACGAATACCCCGCTCAAATCGCATACAGGCTTCGCTGGGCAAACGCAATGTACTACCAGTCTGATGGATGCTCGCCGGGTTAAAATTGGCTGATTCCAACAGTATTGAGGTAGTCTCCTCAGTAACCTCGCTGTTAGCTCCACCCATAACTCCAGCAATAGCCACCGCCCCTTCCTCATCAGCAATAACCAGCATGTCTTTGGAGAGAACCCGCTCAACCCCATCCAGAGTAACTATAGCCTCACCCTCATTAGCCCGGCGGACAATAATTTTCCCACCTCTAATTTGGTGATAGTCAAAGGCATGCAGGGGCTGCCCGTGCTCAAGCATAACATAGTTGGTAATATCGACAATGTTATTTATCGGGCGCATGCCGTAAGCCAGTAATTTCTGCTGGAGCCACCTCGGTGAGTCAGCCACCTTTATGCCGGTAATCAGGCTAGCGGAGTACCTGGGGCACAGGTCGGTAGCCGTAATCTCTATTGATATTTGCTGGTCTATAAGTGATGCCGTTTCTTCATAACTAACCTCGGGAAGATGCAAACCTTGCCCGGTCAGGGCGGCAACCTCTCTGGCTATGCCAATTACACACAGGCAATCGGGTCGGTTAGGGGTTACATCTAAGTCAAGAATAACATCACCCAGATAATCAGCCAGCGGGGTGCCTACCGGTGCCTCGGCTGGTAATACCATGATTCCTTCATGGCTATCAGAGATGCCCAGCTCCTTTTCCGAGCAGACCATGCCATTGGAGACAACACCACGAATCTTGGCTGGTTTTAAGCGGACTGGTTGCCCACTGTGCCCATCGATAAGTTGAGCCCCGACATAGGCAAAGGCTATTTTATCACCAAGCCTGAGGTTGGGCGCCCCGGTGATAACAGTCTGCTGCTCGGTGCCCAAATCAATAGTAACTAAGCTAAGGCGGTCGGCATTGGGATGGGGGTTAATAGCCATTATTTGGCCAACAACAATATTTTCCCAATTACCGCCGATAACCTGGAGCCCTTTTACCTCAGTGCCAGCCATGGTCAGCCGATTGGCTAAGTTAGATGTGGGCAGGGTAATATCTATATATTCCTTGAGCCATTTTAATGAAACCTTCATCTTTAGAACTGCCTTAAGAATCTAAGGTCACTGCTATAGAATAGCCTAATATCATCAATCCCATAGCGAAGCATTGGCATACGGTCTATGCCCATTCCGAAGGCAAAGCTGGTATAAACCTCTGGGTCAAAGCCTCCACGCTGAACCACTTGGGGATGGGTCATCCCTGCCCCCAGGATTTCAATCCAGCCAGTATTACCACACAGGCGGCAGCCGGCACCACCACATACCGAGCACTCTATAGACATCTCAACACCAGGCTCAACAAAGGGGAAGTAGTCACAGCGAAAGCGCACCTTTCTATCCTCACCAAAGAAGCGGCGGGCAAACTCATAAAGTGTCCCCTTGAGGTCAGCCATAGTAATCCCCTTATCTACCACCAGGCCATCAATTTGATAGAACATAGGGGTATGGGTAGCATCACTAGCCTCATAGCGATAGACCCTGCCCGGTATAACTACTCGTATTGGCGGGCTCATGTTCTCCATGACCCTCAGGTCGGCGGCAGTGGTATGAGTGCGCAGTAGCATAGGGCTTTCCCCACTAGCTGTTTCAAAATCGACCCAGAGGGTTGCCATGGTGTCGCGGGCCGGGTGTTCCTTGGGAATGTTTAATCCATCAAAATTATAATAATCCCACTCTACCTCTGGTCCCTCTACTACCTGAAAGCCCATAGACGCAAATATGTCGCATATTTCATATAGGGTTTGGGTAATAGGATGTAAATGACCCATTGGAAAGGGACGACCAGGCAGGGTAATATCAATGGCTTCCCTTTTAGCCGAGGCGGCTAGCTGCATCTCGCCGATGGCTAGCCCTTTTTGCTCTAAACTATTCTCTAAATATGCCTTAACCTCATTAGCCCGGCTGCCAACAGCCTTCCTATCGTCAAGGGGTAGCCTGCCCAGACTGCGTAGAATCTGGGTTAGCTCGCTCTTCTTACCTAAATAGCAAACTCGCCAGGATTCTAGCTCCTTGATGTTACTGATGCCTTCCAGTTCCTGTAATGCCTTTTGTTTTAGTTCTTCAAGCTGTGGTAACATTTCCTTGCCATTGCTGAGATTGTTTATTAACCTCATCCCTTTAGATATTTGTTAGCAACCTACCCCCTTTACCCCGTTAGAGTTCCTAGCGTGGTTTATCCCCCTCCCTTGTAAGGGAGGGGGAGGTATAGTTTCCGAAGGGGCTGACGCCCCTTCAACCCCATAATGAACGACCTATCTAATTCTGTCTAGACTATCCTTGGATTATAGGCTATTAGCTATAAAGGGGTCAAGGAAGCTATATTGCTATTGCTTATTTCAGAGAGTTTTAGAGGGGGCGTAGCCCCCTCTAAAGAAATTATCTCCCCCTTCCCCTTATCAAGGGGAAGGGGATACAGGGGATAGGGTTAAACAATCCCCCATTTTTAGTCTTGAACTTTGCCTCTGGCTATGGTCACCAGATTAGCGAAGGATTCAGGCTCCCTGACCGCCATATCGGCTAGCACTTTGCGATTGACTTCAACACTGGACTTTTTTAAGCCATCCATAAACTGACCATAGGTAAGACCGTGTAGCCTACTAGCCGCATTAATCCGCAAAATCCAAAGTCGCCTCATATCGCCCTTCCGCTCCCGACGGTGGCGGTAGGCATAACTCAGCGACTTAAGCATGGACTCATGAGCCCGGCGATAAAGAGAATGCTTGGTTGCCCTATGCCCTTTGGTCAGGGCTAGCACCTTCTTATGTCGGCGATGTGTGGTTACCCCTCTTTTTACTCGTGGCAAGACATTTTCTCCTACTTCACCCCATAGGGTATAAGCCTTTTTATCCTAGTCTTATCACTTGGACTTAACGGTATCATCTCATCATAGAGGCGCTTTGTCCGTTTTGCCTTTCGGCGACGCAAGTGGCTTTTGCCACCCTTAGCCCGCATAATTTTGCCGCTACCGGTAATGTGGAAGCGGCTCTGTGCCCCCTTATGGGTCTTGATTTTCGGCATCTTAAGCTTCCTTTGTTTTGGTTTTCTGGGCAACTGCTGGTGACATGATTATGTTCATCCTCTTCCCTTCCATCAATAGCTGGCCATCAAGTGAGGCCACCTCTTTTAAAGATTCTGACATCCTCTGTAGTAATCTCCTGCCAATCTCGGGGTGGGTGATTTCACGCCCTCTAAACAACACTGATACCTTAACCTTGTCGCCTTCCGCCAACAGTTTCCTGACTAATCTGGCCTTAGACTCAAAGTCGTGGTTACCAATCTTGGGTCGTATTCGGACTTCCCTCAGCAGTAATACCCGCTGGCTTCGTCTGAGCTGACGTTCTTTCTTAGCCTGCTCATACCTGTACTTCCCGTAGTCGAGAAGACGGCAGACAGGTGGTACGGCGCTAGCAGCTACCTCAACTAGGTCAAGATTTTGCTTCCTCGCCACTTCCCGTGCTTCGACTAAGGGCATAATCCCTAACTGCTCCCCCTTTTCCCCCACCAGGCGAACCTCTCTAGCTCTAATCCTATCATTAATACGTAGCTGCTTAATTATGTTCTTGTCTACCTCCTCAAAGCAAAAACACCTAGTATGCAGAAACTATAGCATATCCCCTTCTGTTAATCAAATTGCGGTAACCTTTGAGCTTTCTAGGGGAACAACGATTGCCAGAATTACATAGGCTAGGATACCCACCCCATTAAGAAATATTGATAATACCGCGATTATCCTGACGATGGTGGGATCTATGTCAAAGTACTTTGCCAGACCACCACACACCCCCCCATATCATCCTATCGCTTCGACTTCGATAGAGCTTCTTCTCCATGACACCCTCAGGTGATTTTAAATAGTGTTGGCAGGAACTATAATAAGTACCTTAATTATAGCCTTAAGCCTTTCACCTTATCGGTGATAGCCATCCTTATAGTTTTCTTGAAGCTATCAAAGGATTGGGAAGCCAGTTGCTCCCCGCTGCGCAGACGGATGGAGATAGTAGAAGCGGCTACCTCTCTATCGCCGACCACAAGCATATACGGTATCTTATCAAGTTGAGCCTGCCGAATTTTAAGGTTTATTCTTTCCGACCGAGCATCAACTTCAGCACGCACACCTTCACTTTTAAGTTCGGCCTCCAGCTTACGGGCATAGTCTAAGTGTCGGTCAGCTACTGGAATCACCACTACCTGAACTGGCGCTAGCCACACCGGGAAGGCGCCCCCATAGTGCTCAATGAGTGAGGCAAGAAAGCGCTCCATACTACCCAGCACAGTGCGATGTACCATCGCTACCGAATGCTCCTGACCATCCTCACCGATATAGGTAACATTAAACCGCTGGGGAAGGTTAAAATCAACCTGAATAGTCGGACCCTGCCATCCCCTTCCTTGAGCATCCTCAAATTTAATATCTATTTTAGGTCCGTAAAATACACCTTCTCCCGGGTCTATATCATAGGCGAGCTTCAATTGAGCCAGTGCTTGTCTTAGCGTCTCGGTGGCTTCCTCCCAAATCTGGGTAGTGCCGGTATATTTCTCAGGTTGGGTAGAAAGCAACAACTTGTAACTAGTAAAACCAAAGGTATCTATCATAAACAGGGCTAAATCCAATACCCCGACTACCTCATCTCGTAATTGGTCAAAGCGGCAGAAAATATGGGCATCATCCTGGGTAAACCCCCTCACCCTGGACAACCCGTGCAGCACCCCGGAACGCTCATAGCGGTAAACAGTGCCCAGCTCGGCATAGCGCAGTGGTAGCTCACGGTAGCTGCGCCGCTTTGTTTTATAAATTAGGATATGCCCTAGGCAATTCATTGGTTTAATAATATACTCCTGCCCTTCCACTTCTATAGGGCTATACAAGTAATCGTGATAAAACTCCCAGTGACCACTGGTTTTCCATAAATCCAGTTTGGCAATATGAGGGGTATATATGATATTGTAGCCACGCTTAATATGCTCATCCTTCCAGAAATCCTCAATAACACGGCGTATCACTGCCCCTTTGGGGTGCCAGTGAACCAGCCCCGGGCCAGCCTCCTCATGGATACTAAACAGGTCGAGCTCCCTGCCCAGTTTCCTATGGTCACGCTTGGATGCTTCATCAAGTTTCTTTAGGTGCTCAGCCAAAGCCTCTTTGGTGCCAAAAGCAACGCCATATATTCGCTGTAACATGGGGCGGTGTTCATCACCTCGCCAGTAAGCGCCGGCAATGCTAACCAGCTTAAACGCCCTTATTTCACCGGTAGAATTCACATGTGGCCCACGACACAAATCAACAAATGAACCTTGCCGATACAAGCTAACCTTCTCATCCGGAATCTCATCAATCAACTCAAGCTTATAGGGCTGAGCGGCAAACAGCCGTTGTGCCTCCTGTTTAGTTACCTCCTCTCTTACGAAAGGCACATTTGAGGCAATTATTTCACTCATCTTGGCCTCAATTAAGGGTAAATCATCAGGGGTCAGTGAACGAGGCAAATCAAAGTCGTAATAAAAGCCATTTTCAATAGCTGGACCAATACCAAACTTGACATCGGGAAAGATGGACTGAACCACCTCGGCCATAACATGAGCCGCCGAATGTCGCATTGCCTCTAGCTTCTCATCTTCAATTGTTAGCCCTTTATCAAAAACCATAATTCCCTCAACCTATTAAATGAGAACCTCTCACCCGGTTTGGGGGCAAGAGGCTTTAACCATCCACTACATAGACTTTATTATACCAGCCACAACTTATAAGTGCAATCAGCTCAGTTTAAAGTTGCCCAGTTCACCATTAAGGGGCTATAATGCGTCATGTATCTACATGATAAAGAAAGTTTTCCCCATCCTAGCTCTATCTGTCTTCACCTCCATGCTAGGCGTCGGCATAATATCTCCACTCTTACCCCTTTACGCCGAAAATATGGGAGCCACCGGAATCTGGATAGGCACAATCTTCGCTGGCTTCTCTATCTCCCGAGCCATAATTATGCCTATTGTCGGCAGACTCTCTGACCGCAGTGGCAGAAAGCTGTTTATCACCGTCGGGCTTCTTATCTACGCGGTTAGCTCGCTAGGCTATATATGGGCAAATAGTGTCTCACAGCTAACCTTAGTCCGCTTAATTCAGGGTGTGGCGGCTGGAATGATTATGCCTATCGCTCAGGCTTATATTGGTGACATTTCGCCTGAGGGTGAAGAGGGGAAATGGATGGGTTACTTTAATGCTGCCTTTTTCTCCGGCTTTGGCTTCGGTCCCTTAATGGGTGGGGCACTAACTGACCACTTTGGGATGAGTGTTGCCTTCTACACCATGGGTGGTCTTAATCTGCTGGCTTTCCTGATAGCTATTTTTTTCCTGCCTGAAATCAGCCAGCCGAAAGTGGCGACGAGCCCTCAACCATCTTTCAAAAGGATGACCACCAGTGGAATAATCAGGGGTCTTTTTAGCTTCCGATTATCAATTTCCCTGGGCAGGGGTGCCTTTGCTACCTTTATGCCTATCTTTGCTGCCTTATATGTTGGCTTAAGCCCAACCCTAATAGGGGTGTTGCTGGCAGTTTTTATTCTGCTAATGTCGCTACTTCAGGTCTATGCCGGAAATATTGCCGATAGGTTCAATAGGAGAGCCCTGGTAGCTCTCGGCGGCTTTATTAATCTAGTCTTCCTGGCGCTGATTCCCTTGACATCAAACTTCTGGCAGCTATTCGGACTCTGTGCCCTTGGTGGTCTCGGTGGTGCCATTTCCATACCTGCTGCCTCAGCTATGGCCATAGAAGAGGGCAGGAAATTCGGCATGGGCTCAACTATGGCTATGGTAGCTATGGCAATGAGCATAGGCATGATTATAGGACCACTTTTATCGGGTGTAATAGCCGATTTGGTAAATATTAACTCGGTGTTCTACTTCGGAGCCGGTATGGTGCTTATTGGAGCCAGCCTATTTATCTGGTTTACCCGGTCTTAGGGGCAAAATCAAATATGGTGGGCGGTAGAGGACTTGAACCTCTGACCCCTGCGTGTAAATTGTACGTTGAGCTTGTTTTCTAATGTTTTTGAAGCTAAACTGCTGTTTTGTGCCTATCCCTATTTTAGCCTCAAAAATCCCTTTTTGGGCTTCAGTTTGAAAACCATTAGTGCCAAATTAGTGCCAATTAGAACCACCTTTACGCCCTTGTGGGCGTTCCCAGTTCACTACGTTAAGCTAGTAGTTAAAAAGGGGATAGCTCAACTGCGTTCTCTGGTCTTAAAATTTGTAGTACCATTATAATTCTGTTAACACTGAACAAGCATCTAGATGCCTGATTTCTTGTACGTATGATTATCTTTCCGGAAAAGAGTCTTTCAGCATTATAAACAAATATACTATCTACTATAAATCGGCCATTCTTTTTGTACGTACTTGAAAAGCTCCTTCGTTCTATTATCGACCTCAGTAGCAGTCCATTGTTTCAGCGACTTAAGTGAATTTGTTAGCCCTATTTCAGATTGTTCATAGTGTTTTTTCTTTTCGGAGAATGGTCCGTTCCTAGCTTTTTCATTTAATCGCTGATACAAGAGAGTGAAATTACCGAATCTATACGTATTCTCGCGCATTTCTTTTTCGTCCGGGAAATATTCTTTCCAAACCGGGTCCGGATTTCTAGGGAGAATATGCTCTAACTGTACTTTTGCAGGGTCTTTAAGTGTAGTTTCAACCTTCTTATATTCATTGAGTTCAATATTTCGTAATACCATCTTAATGAAACCGGAATCTGTAAATCTCTTAGTCATAAAACTAGCTTCGCATTCTGCATCACTAGGGAATTGCTTGATCAGTTCCTCGATGATTTCCTCTGTCTTTACTTTTCCATCTTCATTTTTGATAGTCCTAGCTTTTCTAGCTAGATCATGGTAAATGGCCTCTAGCTTCTTCGCATCTTTACTGCAGATTCCACTATACCAAAACGTTAAACACGTTAATATGTGGAGTAATTTAATAGCTTCCTTTGTTGCGATGTTATCTTTCTGAATTGCCCAGTCGATACTGAGTAATAATGGATAGCATCGTGTAGCATCCATTGCCTTCAGCATTGTAAAAAATCTCTTCTTTTCTGCATTGACTTCATCGTTCGGATTCTCATAGTTGTGATAAAATTTAACTTCACCGAGAATTATATCAGTAGCTAAATCAAATGCATCTCCACAGTTAATTTGCTTTACCAGTTTTTCTAAGTTGTTATATACTTTATTCTTTGGACAGGTTTCGTTCCGTGATACCCAAGCATGCCACATGAATGAAGCAAAATCCGATACAGCTATTTCTGCTTCGTCCCATTCGCTTTCGAAATCCTCCAATCTATCCGGCCCCAATTCCTCTTCAATTTTTTCAAAGAATAGATTCTTAACTAAATCGCTAAGCGTTAGTGGCTTACCACGAGCGTTAATAGATTCAAATATTGTATATGCATCAGATTTATTCTCGACGCTTACTACTAACAATAGTTTTTCATGCAATATAGAGCTAGCAAGTTTTAACAATTCTAGAACTAAGCCTTCACCATTTTCGGAATTGTACCGGTTTTCTAAGTATTCCCATATTTTATTGTATGCATCAATCAGTTTTAAAATGGACGGATGCTCTCCTTTTGCCAGAGCTTTCAGTTTTTCTGTCTTATTCGGTTCTTCTGACATAAGGATATTATCTCTAAAAAACGGATTAATCTTCCGGGCTAAATGTATTACTATATCACTTTGAACTAAGCCACCTTTGATAATCTTATTTATCAGTTCGTATTGAATTTTGTTCATACGCTCTACTAAACTTACTGGGAAAGCTGACTCGGTTTTTCTTTTATGAATGTAATCGATAAGGGCTCTAATGAACATTGCTAACGTTGCTATTCTTTGTTGTCCGTCTATTAACTCCACAGAATTACTAGTTGTAGATTGTGGCGAGCAAACAATAATTGGTCCCATAAAATATGTTTGTCCAATATTTTCAAAGATATCTTCTACCAGTCTCAATACCTGGTTTTCCTTTTCCCATTCGTATTTTCGCTGGTATTTTGGAACTTGAAAATAAGAATATTCTTTGCCGTCAATCGGTGTATTAAGTAATTGTCCTAGACTGCGCTTGTCGTGACCAAACATGTTCCCACACCTCCTGCTGAGTGATTTCGATATACCTTAGGAATTTCTTCATTCCTATAATTCCGAGTTTCTATTATTCTATTCTTTTGTGATAGCTAAAGCAAAATTCTATTCACTTCACAATCACAATGACTTGTCCAGGCGAAAGTTGACAATCACGTAAAGAACGTGTTATACTCCCATCCTAGTCAAAACTGAATAGGACTCTCCGAGCCTTCGCTCCTAAAGGGTATGTCCCCATGGAGGTTGGCCGGTAGGGTATCGCTGGAAACGGTGATGCCTCCCGTGTTTGAAAAGGAGAGTTTGCTCATGCCAAAAACTCTATCATGTAGAGCACCTCCTTCGAGGTGCTTCTTCGTTTGTGTGAAGATGCCTTTTAGCCAAAACTTGGAGAGTGAAATAGTGAGAAAGATAACTCATTACGTGTTGGGTGCACTTGTAGTTTTAAGCCTGCTGGTTGGCATTGCTGGCTGCACTGTCCAGGGGGCAGAGCTGCTCCCGCCAAAGGAGAGGCTCAGGGTGGCCACGACCACCAGCCTTTATGACACCGGCCTTTGGGGGTATCTTGAGCCTATTTTTGAAAAGGAGTATGGCATAGAGGTTGATATACTATACGCAGGCACCGGCATCGCCCTGGAGTATGGCAGAAGGGGAGATGTGGATGTCATTACCGTCCATTCGAAGGCCGGCGAGGAGAAGTTTGTTACTGAAGGCTACGGCGTCAAGCGGATTCCCTTTGCTTACAACTACTTTCTCATTGTTGGACCACCAGCCGACCCGGCAGGTATTAAAGGCTTGAGCCCTGAGGATGCTTTCAAGAAGCTCTTTGAGACTGGGAGTGGCAGCTTTATTTCCCGCGGGGATGATTCCGGAACTCACGGCAAAGAGAAGGCAATTTGGGAAAAAGCTGGCTATGACTATGAGGCGGTTAGAAAGGCTGGGCAATGGTACATAGAAGCGGGTAGAAGCATGGGCCCAGCCCTGCTTATGGCAAGCGAAAAGCAGGGATACACCCTCACTGATATGGGGACTTTCCTCGCCTTCAAGGGTAAGATAGACCTGGTACCTATTGTGGACAAGGGAAGTATACTGCTTAATGTTTACTCGGTCATCGCGGTTAATCCTGAGAAGAACAAGAAGGTGAATTATGAAATGGCACATAACCTAGTCAGCTTTCTGACCTCACCTAAAATACAAGAGCTTATCGGAAGCTATGGGGTTAAGGAATACGGGATACAGCTATTTACCCCTTGTGCCGGGGCTGAGCCCAAATCCTAGTAATGTTTGGAGGTTAAAGCACATTGACAGAGCTATGGGAAGGGCTAATTAAAGCAATACAACTTATCATAGCCCTTGATGTGGAAGTAATAGAGATAACCGGGAGGTCGCTGGCTATTTCAGCGACCTCCTGTAGTCTGGCTACGTTAATATCGCTACCGCTGGGCAGCCTCATCCACTTTTCCCGCTTTCTTGGTAGAAGGCTTCTAATAAATGTGATACAGACCCTATTCAGCGTGCCCACTGTTGCTGTGGGTCTCTTTGTCTTTGTGTTTTTCTCTCGAGCCGGACCATTAGCCGGATTAAACCTTATGTTTACGCCTGCGGTAATGGTAGTAGGCCAGGTAATATTGGTCACACCGCTGATGCTGGGCCTTATCATTTCTGCCCTAAGCGGTGTAGATAAGGCTGTACCGGAAACTGCCGTTTCTCTCGGCGCCAGCAGGTTTCAAGCGAGTATCATCACTTTAAGAGAAGCCAGATATGCAGTAGTGGCAGCAGTAATAATGGGGTTTGGTCGAGCAATCTCAGAGGTTGGGCTAGCCTTGATGGTCGGTGGCAATATCAGAGGGTTTACCAGAACCCTCACTACCGCTATCTCACTCGAAACATCGAAGGGTGATATTGAGCTATCATTAGCTTTAGGAATGATACTCCTCCTGATAGCGCTGGTAATAAATGTAGCCTTAAACAGACTCCAGCAGAGGTAACAATCAATGACTATGGTAAAAACCATCAACCTGGGCCAAAAATATAGTGAGCGATATGTCCTGAAAAATGTTAACCTTGAAATCGACAGGGGCGAGGTCTTTGCCATCATTGGCCCTACCGGTGCCGGTAAAACAACGCTACTCAGGCTCCTAAACCTCCTAGAACTGCCAGCCTCAGGCAGAATCTATTTCGATGGGATAGATGTTACCTACTCTAGGCGTGAGAGACTGGCGGCGCGCCGCCGGATGTCGTTTGTACAGCAAAAGCCGGTGGTCTTCAGTATGAGCGTGTATGATAATGTCGCCTGTGGCTTGAGATGGAGACACGAGAAGAGTGAGACTATCCGACAAAAGGTAGAAGCCGTATTGGAACTGGTGGGGATGGCTGACTACAGAAAACAGAATGCCAGAACACTTTCCGGAGGCGAGACGCAGCGGGTGGCAATAGCCCGGGCTTTGACTACTGAACCAGAGGTGATGCTCCTCGACGAGCTCACTGCCAATCTAGACCCCGTTTCCATATCAAAAATAGAGGAAGTCCTGGCATATATTATCCGAGAGCAAAAAATAACCGTGGTAATGGCTACCCACGACATGTCCCAGGGGCAGCGCCTGGCTGGCAGGATTGGCGTGCTGGTGAATGGTGAAATATTACAGGTGGGTAGTCCTACCGACATATTCACTTCACCCGAGAGTAAAGAAGTAGCAGAGTTCGTTGGCGTCGAGAACATTTTGGCTGGGACAGTAGTAGAGAAGGACGATAACCTGGTTACTGTAACTGTTGATATGACTGATAGTGCCATTCAAGCAATCTCTGATTATGAGGTAGGTGAAAGAGTCTGCGCCCTCATCAGGCCCGAGGACATAACTTTAACACTTTCCAAAGACTTAACTAGTGCTAGAAATACCTTTGCTGGCAAAATAACCAAAATGACCCCGGTAGGACCGCTCGTCAGAGTTCAAGTAGACTGTGGTTTTCTACTGCTGGGACTGATAACAAAAAGGTCAGCCGAAGAGCTTAACCTTACCATTGGCAGGGCAGTTTACACCAGTTTTAAAGCCACCGCAATATGCATCATCAAAAAATGGGATTGAACCTCAACAAAGCACCATCAGCTCCTTGCCCTTCTCAGTTAATGGCCGCCACTGTGCCCAATTATAGACCAGGTCGGGGTTTAATGTCATATGCGGGCAGTACGTACACAGATTAGGTCTACCTTGACTGCGGGGTTAGTAGCCCATATACTTAAGCATTACCGAATAAATGAAAGAAGGTGTACGTGCCTGAGGAATCGGTCAATGTGCTCGTCACCTCTCCGATAGGTGACGAATGCCTTCAGCAGATTGCTACCGTCAGCCCCAGAATAAAACTGAGGAATGTTTCGGATTTAGTCAGCGCTGAGCGAAGAGGAGATTTCGCTTCTAAAGAGCAGTTTAATGCCCTGTTAGCTGATGCTGAAGTAATCTATGGGCTTAGACTTCCCAAAAACGTCCTTGCCCGAGCCCCCAAGTTAAAATGGGTTCAAACAGTATTTGCTGGAGTAGATAGATTCTTGGATAACGAAGTCTGGCAAAGCTCGGTGATAATTACCAGTATGAGCGGCATTCACGCCACCCCGGTCGGCGAATTGGTTCTTGAACTAATGCTGATGTTTGTCAAACAGGCACCATTACATTTCCAATTAAAGCAGGAGAAACAGTGGAAACGATTTACTACAACAGTATTGTGCTCTAAAACAGTGGGAATTTTGGGACTGGGTAGGATTGGGCGAGAGGTAGCACGACTAGCTAAGGCCTTTGGCATGAAGGTGGTAGCCACCCGTAGGTCAGCTAAACGAATAGCGCGGGCTAGATACGTCGATATAGTGTTACCTCCACAGCGGCTGCCACAGTTACTTTCAGAGAGCGATTTCGTGGTGCTTACTTTGCCGCTTACTCCCGAGACTAACAAATTGATTGGTGAAAGAGAGCTTCGCACTATGAAGTCTACCGCCTATCTGATTAACGTTGCCAGGGGTGGCATAGTGGATGAGGAAGCCTTAATTCGTGCCCTTGATGAGCATTGGATTGCTGGGGCAGGTCTAGATGTCTTCGCCACCGAACCCCTGCCTACTGACAGCAGGCTTTGGGAATTCCCCAATGTAATCTTCAGTCCTCATGTTGCTGGTTTAATAGAAGACTACAATATGCGAGCTACTGAGGTGTTCTGTGAAAACCTGAGACGCTACCTGAATGGAAAGAAATTGCTCAACATAATAGACAAGAAGAAGGGATACTAAACATAAAGCGTAAGAGTCTTAGTGAAAGTTGCCTTTTATCCTGTTTGGTGGGCGATACTGGACTTGAACCAGTGACCTCTTGCGTGTGAAGCAAGCGCTCTAACCAACTGAGCTAACCGCCCAAGAACACCCCCATGTTGTCCCAAGTTCCAGTAAAAATCTACCCGAGCAAGGGGTCTCTTTTTTGCAGATTGTTAATAGTATAAATAGTGTGGTGAAACCTTGTCAAGCTCAAAAGAGGTAGATGGTTTCCTTGCTGTCCGTCTCTGGCATGAATATGAGCGGGGAAGCGCTATAGTTGACTCCCTAGTCAACTGTCACGCCATCAATTGGCTTGACTCGCCAGACAGCAGGTGCTTATAATCCTAATGCAAATTCTTACAGTAGAAGGAGCGTCGGCTTTAAGTGTCCAGGCTTAGACTAATATTTGTCTTGTCTCTAGTGATACTGGCTGGAGTATTTATTTCGGCTATATACTTTATCCCGTCAGGTCAGAGCTATACCGAGTCCAGAAGAGCCCAGATTATTGAGGGTGAGAATGAATGGATAGCTCAATACGACATCATTAATAACGAGGCAAGGGATATAAAATACACTATCTTTATTACTGTTGACGGTGCGGTTTATAGGGACAGCACGGTGGTTAAACCAGGGAAGACATATACCTACATCCGCCACATATACCCGCAGCAATTAGAGGAGGGGAAGGTAACCTTTGCTTTATATGAGGAGGGCAAAGCAAAACCAATTGAACAGGTTACCTACTATATTGATTTTGATTGACCTGTTGACTTTTGCCATTTGAGGGATTATACTTTCACAATAAGCAATAGCAGGGTTGTTATTGACTTTACCTCCTGCCCAGCATAGGGATAGGATAATGAATGCGATAAAGCTTAGCCGGCAAAAGGGTCTGATACTGAAGATTGCCATAGCCTGGCTGTGTACTTTCCTCCTGCTTGGTTTCGTTATCGCCGCCACGTCAGCAGCCAACCCTGTAACTGTGTCTATTATCCCCGAGGTGCCTAAAACCGGAGAGCCGATAGTCGCCACCTTCAATATCAATAATCCATCTGATGCGCCATTAACTACTCAATACCAGCTATATGTCAACGGCAGGCTCGTGGAAAGTGGCAGCACCACCATTGCCCCCCAGGCCAGCTCTAAGTATCAATATGCCTATAAAAACACCCTGGAAAGGGGCGAGCAGGTTAACTTTGTCCTCAAGACCAGCTCGGATAGCGGCAGCTTTGACAGGATAGTGTCCCTGCCGAAATACCCGCCACAGCTGATGAGCAGCTTTGTCTCCTTTGCCGCCTTCTCCACGTCGGTGATGAGTTCTATGATATCTATGGAATACTTCACCGATGCCTTCGGCGCTACAGCCACGATAAATACCGGGATAATAGTGTGTATTATCCTCATCGCCCTGCTCCTCTTCCTCGAATTGACCCAAGCCATAATAACTGGCAGGAGGATTAGTATTATCAGCAGCTATAGAGCTAGCTTTACTACCATGTCTACTATCCTGTTTGTCATCTTTATCGGCATGGTGTTTACTAAGGTGGTAATGATTATTGCTACCTGAGGCTGGATAAGTAGTATTGGAGGAGAGGAGCGGCTTTAAAACGGAATAATGAACTGATGAGGAGCAGTAACTCTATGAATAGATTTCTTACCCTCATTATTGGTATTAGCCTCATCATTTCAACATTGCTCCCTGCCTCCTGTGCCAATTCGGAGACGGTAAATGATAAGGCAAGCAGTCTGTTACTTGCCCAGGTAAGTCTGAGGAAGGAGCAAACAGCCGAGCCTACTACAGAGCGGTTTGAAATGATGAAAGCTATGGGGATGAGGGTAGATAACCTTGAGATTCAAAGGATATTCATCCACCTTGCCAGGGAGCTAAACCCATCACAGATAGCAGAACTCAAGGCTATGGGTATTACCCTTTATCTGGATTCGTGGATACCACCGGTAGGGGCGCACCCCACTGGTTTTCTGTTGGCGGATATGCCAATAGATAAGCTGGCGGAAGTGGCAGAGAAGGACTATGTAATCAGGCTGGAAACCGCTGAACGCCAGCTTGAGCCACAGAGCAGCCGCCAGCCACAGTCGGAGTAGCTATATAATGAGAAGATATTTTGCCGTTTTAACTTTATTAGCCCTGCTGATTCCACTTATCTTGGGTGGTGTATTTCAGGCACCTGCTGCTTCAGCTCAGGACGGCGAAAGCAACAAGATTAGCGGTCTGCTGGCTCTTCAGGTTGAAGCCAAGCTCCGTGCTCGGCAAGCAGCGCCTTTGGCAGAGGGTCAGGTTGATAGCGTGCTGGCAATGCAGGCGATGGGCATGAGGGTGGAAGACCTGAATAAGCAGAGGGTATTCATCCACCTCGCCCAGCCACTGAATCAATCGCAGATAGAGGAGCTTGAATCTATAGGACTGACCCTTTATCCGGATTCATGGATACCGCCGCTAAAGAACCACCCCACCGGCTTTATTATAGCCGACATGCCTGTAGACAGTCTGGCGGCACTGGCAGGGAAGGGCTATGTAGTCAGTCTCGAGACCGCCGAGCAGGTGCTTGAGCCGCATAATGATTTAGCCGCACAGAAAATCAATGCCGATGATGTCTGGGGCCTAGGCTATGACGGTACTGGTGTCACGATAGCGGTGCTGGACTCCGGGATAGATGTCAATCACAATGACTTCCCAGCACTGACTGACAGCAAAGACTATTCAGCCTATCCCATCTTGGGAGACAATATTTCCAATACCCCTGGTGTTACCGGGCATGGCACCCATGTTGCCGGCAGTGCCCTGGGCAGGGGCACCCAGTCCGGTGGGACATATAACGGGACAGCGCCGGATGCCAACCTTGTATTCCTCAAGATTGGGGATAATATCACTGGTAATGCGTCAACGGATGCCATGGTATATGCCATAAAGGCGGCGGTTGATAACTATACTGCCGATGTTATCACCGTGAGCTATGGTGGCTGGAGCACGTATCAGGACGGCAGCAGCGAGACAGCCCAGGCTGTTGACTATGCGGTGGAACAGGGGGCAGTCGTACTTATCTCTGCCGGCAATGATGCTAATGACGACCAGCACTACTCGGGCACGGTGGCTGCTGACAATTGGAGCGACTGGATAGAGGTAACTGTTTCCCAGTCAGCCTACCTGTACTGCAGGATGGTCTGGTATGACGGCCTTGTCACCGATAATGACCTGGACCTGCTGGCCTATAACTCCCAGGACCTTGGCGACCCGCTTACGCCATACACTTCCCTTGGCGAGACGGAGAGCTCACGGGGGACGCAGAGCGAGAGCTCGTACTACGGAGAGAGCGGCTCACTCTGGGTGCTTAGTGTCGGTACCTACTATTTGAGAGCACGAAACTGGTCGGCCTCCTCGCAGTTCTTTCATGTATACAGCCTGCTGGACAATGTAACTTTTGCCAGCCCGGACCCCGATTATACTATCGGTTCTCCGGCTACCGCCGATAGCGCTATCGCTGTTGGTGCCTATGTCACCAGAGATTCGTGGACGGATTACACAGGAGTTGGCTGGACTTACGGCGAAACGTTAGACATTATAGCCAGCTTTAGCAGTCGGGGACCTAGGGTAGATACCGGCGCCCCGCCCAAGCCAAATATTGTCGCCCCGGGCAGCGCTATAATCTCTGCTAGAGATACTGATATCTACACCTGGCCGGGTGCCTATAACGCACTTGTTATTGACAATGATGGTGTAAATAATTCAAGCGGACCGGCGGACTACTTTATCATGCAGGGGACATCTATGGCCTGCCCTCTTGCCGCTGGGGTTGCTGCCCTGATTCTGGAAAAGAACTCCACCTGGACGCCGGAGCAGGTCAGGCACGCCCTCCAGTCCACGGCTACAGACAATGGAACTGATGGATGGGACAGAGTATACGGCTGGGGGCTGGCAGATGCCTTGGCTGCGGTTAATTCATCATTGCCTACTGCTGCCTCCTACAGCGACGTCACGCATTCCACCGCCTGCGACGACTTCTCTGACTACGATACCGAGCACACAGTCTTTATGAAGAGCACCGGCTTACTACCCAGCCATAACTACCGGATGGCTTACTACGATGGTGGCACTGACAAGAGGGATACTCAGGATGATACCTCTGACGCATCAGGAAACCTGACAACCCAGCATACCTTTGCTCCGGGGATAGACGTCGCTGGAACCTGGAATGTCATCGTCTGTGAGCCTGACTTCACCCCTCCCGCTTCATATGATTCCACCTGGACATATACCCTTAGAGAGGACACCTTTACTGTTCTTGATTCGGCTATCCCTGAGTTCCCCACTGCTCTGGCGGCTATCGTGTCCCTCAGCCTGTGTACCGGGGTATACCTCTGGTTCAGACGGAAGGCAGCCCTCGTGCCGGTTTAAAGTCACCATCACGCCACCATCTGTGGTAAAATGAGTCAGGGGTTTCGTAGTCGTGACAATAAACCACGAGGTGCCTGGTTCCAGAAAAGCCTACGCAGCATTGCTTATTGCCGTAATATGCCTGGGTATTACCTTTTGTGAGTGGGTGTTTGCCTATCAGGATGTTGCCCACGGCATTATCCTGGCTCTATTTCTGGCTCTACTCATCTATATGGTCATTCCCATAGCTAAACTGGGTCAGCTTTTTACCGACTGCGCTGAATCCCTGGTGCTGATACCACTATATATACTGTTTACCTCATCGCTACCTTGGTTCTTTCTCAGCCAGGAATGGCTGTTACCAGCGGTTTATTCGGCGGTGTTGGCACTATGTGCCTGGCACATCTACCGAAAGAATATCAGCCTCAGGGACATCGGTTTCAAGCAGAGAGGGTTGCTAAAGTATATCCTGATAGGTACCCTGGTTGGGATTCCTCTGGGGGCAAGCGAGTATTTTATCATTACCCCACCTGCCGCCTTCCCTACCTTTGAAATCAAGTATCTAATGCGTGATTTAATGTATATGACCCTCTTCGTCGGGCTGGGAGAGGAGCTACTGTTCAGGGGACTGGTTCAGAGGGATATGATGAACCTGCTCGGCTGGAAGTGGGGACTTCTTGGTGCCAGCCTGATGTTTGGGGTGATGCACCTTACCTGGAGGTCAATCCCTGAGCTGGGGTTTACCTTCTTTGCCGGTTTGATGTTTGGATACCTCTATTACCGGACTCGTAGCCTGACAGCGCCAATAATAGCCCATGGGGTGGGTAATACAGTATTGGTAGCGGTTATGCCCTATCTTTTATAATCTAAATAAGAAAAACTGGGGGCTGTATTTGAAAGTAAGGCTGATTATCTGGTTTACTGCCTGCCTGGCTATTTCAATTCTATCGTTTGGTGAACTGTGGGCAAAACTACTTCAGTGGCTATCGCCCGAGGGGCTTCATCGGTATGGTGCATTCCACTGGGGCGTGTTGGGGCTTTGTATCCTGTGGCTATGGTTAAAAAGAAAAGATATTTTACCAAAGATGCCGGCAGCTCGGTTCAGCTTTCCCTTCGTACTAATCGGCATGGCTCTGATAGCATTATCTATCTTCTTACCCAGGTCTGACGCCTTCCTCGTCTTTTTGATGCTGCTTGGCTGGCTCGGTATTTTCACCATAGTTTTCTCTAAGGCGTCCATTATACCGTCCATACTTTTAGTGATATACGGCTTTGGTGTGGCGTTTCCAGTGTTAATGGCAAGATGGCTAGGAGCCTCGTCAGCATTATTAGTTACTAACACGGTAATAGCTATTACCAGAGTGCTGGGGCTGCCGGTAACAAGTCGTGGAGTGGTGCTCCAATTTGATAGTCTGACTGGAGATGCTATCTCGACAACCATATCGGCTGTCTGTGCCGGTTACGCCACCATTGGCGTATTTATCGCCCTGTTTGCTCTGATGATGCTGGATATCAGGCTGCCACTAAGGAGAGCCTGGTATGTCTTTCTTCTTGGTCTTGTTGGCACCTGGCTTCAGAACATAATCAGGATAGTGGTTTCTGTGGCCGCTGGATACTATTGGGGAATGGGGGCACTGGAGACCATGCACTACAGTATAGCCTATGTCATCTTTCCACTGTGGTATGCCCTGTTTGCTTACATATATTTTAGGCTGGGAGGCTGGAAGAGCCCCCCTATTAAGAAATAGAAACTGGCGTCTCGACTATGTTCTTGTCAAAGTCTGCTTACTTGACAGGGGAGCAGTGGTGGGATAATATTTTTATCATGCAAGGGGGGGGCACTATGGCTACAGAAATTTCCAACTTCTGAAGGCAAACATTTCAGGTGAGGAGGACATTATGAGTATAGAAACTTCCACAGCAGTCCCGGAAGGGACTGAGACCAGGGGACAGAGGCTCTGGAGGATAATGCGTGATAAACGGGATGAGGGGAAGCTTTCCCTGGAGCGAGCCAGACTGCTGACGGCTTCCTACAAGGGAACAGATGGCTTGCCTGTGCCGATAAGGAGAGCCAAGGCATTTGAAAAGATTGTTACTGGAATTCCCATATATATTGATGACGACCAATTACTGGTGGGTGACTTTGCTGCCAGACCGATGTGGGCAGAGTGGTATCCTGAGACTGCTGTCGATTGGGTATTAAAGGACATTGAAGCTCACGAGGAAGCCTATAAGGTAATCGGGGGAGAAATTAAGGAACAAAAGGAGATATGTGACTTCTGGAAAACCAGGTGTGTGGAGTATGCTGTCCTCTGGTCTATAAGTAAAGAGGAAAGAGAAAGACTTTTTGAGGTTACTGAGGACGGGGCTCATATCTACCGTCTTTTCTCCAGGTTGGATAGGTTTATAGGCTACCATGTGGTAGATTACGAGAAACTGATTAAAAAAGGGCTGCTGGGGATAATTGGTGAGGTGGAGGAGGAATTACAGGCAACGCCTATCCTGGACGATGATTCGTTTCAGAAGGTAAATTTTTTGCAGGCTTTAGTCATAGTTTACCAGGCTGTAATTCAGTATGCCAGGAGGTATGCAGCACTGGCCAGGGAGATGGCCAAGACGGCTCAAGGCAGGCGAAAGCAAGAACTTGAGAAGATAGCTGATATTTGTGAGCGGGTTCCGGCAAATCCTGCCCGCAGTTTCCACGAGGCGGTGCAAACACTATGGTTTACTCATGTTCTCATGCAGCTGGAGGCCAAGGCTAATGGAATATCTCCGGGCAGGGCTGACCAATACCTTTACCCCTATTACCGGCGTGATATTGACGGAGGTAAGCTTACTAAGGAAGAAGCCATTGAACTTCTGGAGTGTCTTCGGGTTAAGATGAGCACTCAGCGGAATTTCTCTATAAAGAGCTTTCTCGACGTTACTTCTGGGGAGGCTCAATTTCATAATGTTACCCTGGGCGGGCAGACCCCTGATGGAAAGGATGCTACTAACGAGTTATCCTACCTTTTCTTGGAGGCTGCTTTCAGGACGAGGACCCCCCATCATACCCTTTCCATAAGGTGTCATGATAATATGTCAGAGGACTTCCTACTCAAGGCAGCCGAGCTAGCTGCCACCGGGAATGGCTGGCCAGCCTTCTTTGGCGATAAGTCTAACATAGAGTTTCTGATGGAGGATATGGGGGCACCGCTGGAGGAGGCACGGGATTACGCCATCAGCGGCTGCGTAACTCCTCAAGTTCCTGGAAAGTCTGGTGCCCTTGAACCATTTGGGATTATTCTGGTGAAACCCCTGGAATTAGCCCTTCGTGATGGGGTCGACCCCTTTACCGGTAAGCAGCTCGGTCCGAAGACGGGCAAATTTGAGGACTTCAAGACCTTTGGTGAGCTAGTTGAGGCTTACAAAGAGCAGACAAGGTACTTTTCACACGAAGGCGTAAAATATTTTAATAGTCACCGTGCTTTTTTGGAGGCTATGGTGCCACGGCTGTTTGACTCTGGCTTAATTGATGATTGTATAAAAAGAGGCAAGAGTGCTAGCGGAGCTGGTCCACGCTACTGGTACCATTATCAGCTTGCTCGGGGGATGATTGATACTGTTGATTCACTGGCGGCAATAAAGAAGTGTGTGTATGAAGATGGCTCGGTGAGCAAGCAGGAGCTTATGGACGCCTTAGATGTCAACTTTGAGGGGAAGGAAGATGTACACCGGCTTCTGTTGTCTGCCCCCAAGTTTGGCAATGATGATGATTATGCTGATAGTATTGCCCACGATTTATACGATTGGTGGCAGAGGATGGTTACCAGCGAGTTGGACTCACTGTATGGGCATAAATATCAAGCCAATGCTTACTCTGCTTCTGGTCATCATGCTGCTGGAACGAAGGTGATGGCACTGCCAAGTGGTCGCCTGGCTGGCAAAAGCTTGGCCGATGGCTCGGTTTCGCCCTGCCAGGGGGTTGATTTCAAGGGTCCGACTGCGGTTATAAATTCGGCTGGTAAAATAGACCAGCGCCATATCATGGGCACTCTACTGAATATTAAGTTTCAACCGGCTACCGTTAAGACAAAAGACGACTTGAAGAAATTCGTCGCTCTAATCAAGACCTATTTTGATTTAGGAGGCAGGCATATCCAGTTCAACATCGTGGACAGAGAGACACTAATAGATGCCCAGGTGCACCCAGAGCTTCACCGCAATCTGCTGGTCAGGGTGGCTGGCTATAGTGCCCTGTTCGTTGAATTATCCTGCGGCGTACAAGACGAGATTATACAACGAACCTACCATACTCTCTAGCCTAGTTCTCTTCTGATGGAGGTGATGCCAATAGAAACGGGCAAGGATGAGGACACCAAGGGGGTTATCTTCAATATCCAGAGATACTCTATTCACGATGGCCCCGGTATTCGGACTACTGTCTTCTTCAAGGGATGTCCCCTGGAATGTTTCTGGTGCCAGAATCCGGAATCACAGAGGAGAAAGCCAGAGATTTTCCTGAATAAGGAGAAATGTACCCTGTGTGGTCAATGCGTTGCTATTTGTCCAACTGGGGCGAGTACTCTATCAGCCGAGAGTTCAACAATAGACAGGAGTAAATGTATTGGGTGTGGCAAGTGCGTTGAAGTCTGTCTCAATGCAGCTAGAAGTCTGGTGGGGAGGTATGTAACAGTAGATGAGATTATGCAGGAGGTGGTAAGGGATAGGAAGTTTTATGAGAACTCGGGAGGCGGTGTTACCTTGGGCGGTGGTGAACCAGCCGCCCAACCTGAGTTTGCTTTGGCAATTCTTCAACGTTGTAAGGAGGAGGGACTCCATACTGTTCTTGATACTTGCGGATATGCTCCCTGGCCGATTATGGAGAAGCTTCTGGAGTACACCGACCTTGTTTTTTTTGACATAAAGTGTATGGGCGCAAAGAAGCACTACGGGGCAACAGGAAAGTCAAATGATATTATTTTGGAGAATGCCAAAAGGATTGCCAAATACAAGCCGGTGAGTGTGAGGGTGCCTATGATACCTGGCTTCAATGATTCTACTGAGGAAGTTAGGGCAATAGCTAATTTTGCCAAGACGGAGCTGGGGGTGATGGATATAGGCTTACTTCACTACAACAAATGGGGGGAAAGCAAGTATGAGCGCCTGGATAAAACATGCTTCCATTTGGAAGAGCAAAGTGAAGAGGATATGGAACGCCTCAGGGCTATTGTCAGCTCAGCGCTGGTAGAAGAAAAGGGGTGACGAGGTGGGCAATCGTTAGGTCGGGGGGAGACTACATAGTGGAGATGGGAGCAACAGAAAAGATAGTCAACTTCATAATTGAGACGGATTACGAGCATATTCCCAAAGGAGCAATTGCTGTTGCCAAGAATGCCATTCTTGATTACCTAGGTGTTACTGTGGCTGGCTCGAGTGAGCCTGTGGCGAGGATAATAGCCGGGCAGGTCAGGCAAATGGGAGCAGCCGGTGAGGCTGGGGTGGTTTGTCAAAATTTCCGAACATCCTGTGACTTGGCAGCCTGGATTAATGGAGCCGCAAGTCATGCTTTAGACTATGATGATACCTTTCCCGCCCCGGTGGTTGGTTATAATCTTCACCCCACAGTAGCTGTTCTGCCGGCGGTATTGGCTCTGGGAGAGAAGTATGAGGTTTCAGGCAGTGACATACTGGCTGCTTACATTGTTGGCATTGAGGTGCTATTTAGGGCAGGGGCGTCAATAGGGCGATATACTTCTGAGGTGGGGTGGCACCCTACTCCCATCCTGGGGGTCGAAGGGGCGGTAGCCGCCACTGCCAAGATATTGAAACTCAACGCCTGGCAGATACAGATGGCTTTAGGTATAGCTAGCTCTTTAGCCGGTGGTCTCAGCCGGAATTATGGGACGATGACCAAGCCGCTCCATGCTGGGAGTGCGGCTAGAAATGGCGTAGTGGCTGCGCTATTGGCCAGGAATGGATTTACTGCTATTCCAGGCATACTTGAAGGAGAGTTTAGTTTTTATAATATGTTTAGTGGTGGCAGTAACGGCTAACTCAGACGGGCATGGCGGTACCTATAGTGCAAAATGAGTGCCATAACTACGGCTAGGAAAATGAGCACTGCGGCAATGGTAAACGCCATAGTGTAGCTCTGCGTAGTGTCGTAGATATACGAGGCCATGATTGGTCCCAGGGTAGCCCCCGCCCCATAGGCGGTAAAGACCAATCCGTAGTTAGTCCCAAGGTTTTTGATGCCGAAGAAATCGGCTATTACCGATGGAAACAGGACAAAGTTGGCTCCGAAGTTAAAGCCTATTATTGCTACTGAGATGTATATCGTCACTATGGCTACGGCGAAGTGAGGGAATACAAGCATCATCGCGCCCTGTATGGTGAAGAGGATAAGCATGGTCTTTATCGCACCAATTTTGTCAGAGAGCATTCCACTTGCTGGCCTACCGAAGGCGTTGAATACAGAAAGAACGCCGGCAGCAACAGCAGCATACATAGCTGACACGCCAACTTCTTCAGCGTAAGCCGCAATGTGTCCAATAACCATCAAGCCGGCTGCTGACATGAAAGCAAACATTACCCACAGCATCCAGAGTCGCCCTGATTTGATAACCTCCGTCACTTTGTAATCCCTCGTCGCCGTCACAGTTGGGGTTGTTGCCGATGGTTGAGGTCTCCATTCCCTGGGCTTCCACCCCTCGGTGGGGTTACGTAGCAGGGAGGAGGAAGAAACAGAAACCACAAGAAGTACGATACCTACTATAAGGAAGGTCATTGCTAATCCCTGGGTATCTATTAAGTACCTTTGGAGGGGGGCAAATAGCAAGCCACTCATGCCAATGCCTGTAATCACTAGCCCCACTGCTAAATCGGGTCTATCTGGGAACCATTTTCTCGCCGCTGGGATTGTACAGGCGTAGGCTAAACCACTACCTGTCCCGGCTATGAGTCCGAAGGTCAAATATAGCCATAGGGGGTTTCTAATGTCCTCGATAAACCAGCTTAGCATGAACCCTAAGCCAAGCACGACGCTGCCAAATATGGCAACCTTCCTCGGTCCGATTTTATCTTGAGCCCTTCCTGCCGGAACCATGGTTAGCGCAAGCGCTATTATGAAGATTGTAAATGGCAGGGTAGCTGCCGTTTTCGTCCAGCCAAAAGAGTCCATCAGCGGCCGAACAAAAACACTCCACGTGGAGGCGATTCCCCCCATCACATTTAGCATGAAGCCGCCAGCAATAACAGCCCATCTATTAGTCAGTTTTGACAAAATGTACTTCCTTTTATTTAGCTTAGCATTTAAAAGCAGGAGATATGGCTTCGGCTAAATTAGACTGTCAATCCCCAATTGTTGCCGGGTGCTTTCTTTGGGAACCCCTTCCTTATCCCAACCCTGAATAGCATAGTATTCATCCAGCATCTGTTGGAATTTATGTGGGTCAACAACCTGACCCTTGGAGGCACCCTCTGGAACAGGGTCAAAAAAGAGGCGCCGGGGAAGAGTATCGTCCTGCCTTCTAAAGCCCTGTCTACAGTTAAAAATCCTGGTGAGGTTCCAGATTCCAGCCCCAACTTGTTTCAACTCGTCTGTGGTCCAATTGCGGAGAAACAGGCAGTTTACCGCCTCAGTATAATCCTCAAGCGTTAGAGCAAAATTTGCAAAAAGGCAGATAGAGAAGGAATCCATTAGCGAATAGGTCCTTTGCAGGTCAGCGGCTAGAGTGGCTTTGCCTTCGTAGCTAAACCGATCAACCGGTTGCGGAAGCCCAAGCAGCTCTGCCCTCAAGGTTGAGCCTCTCAGATGACATCCGCCTCTATCAGCCGTGGCATAGAGGAGAGCCATGGTTTTCATCCCGCGAGGGTCATAGCCAGGCAGTTCCAAACCCTTTACTACCATGGCAAAAGAGGTAGATTCGCCTCCAATCTCCGTTGAAATCCGAGATACACCCTGGCCTAATAGCTTGCCTACACCTTCCCCTCTGGCTATTCGACCTATCATTTCCAGTATTTCATTATCTTGGCCAAAGGTTAGGTGTATCCCATTCAGGTCATTTTTGGTGACAATTCCCCGTTCATAACATTCCATGATAAAGGAAAGAGTGACCCCAGTTGATATAGAATCAAGGCCATATTCCTTACAAAGGCAATCCGCTTGAATTATAGCCTCGGCTCTACTTACCCCACAATTAGCGCCAAGAGAATAAATGGTCTCGTACTCTGGCCCCTCATCAAAAATCTCACCTTCCTTGCCCTCAACTTTTAGTACTCGTCGGCAGGCAATTGGGCATCTGTAGCAACTTAAGGATTTTATCTTTTTAGCCGAAAAATCCTGTGGCCAGAGCCCCTCTACCTCTGGGAAATGGCTTTTCTGCCAATTGCGGGTAGGGAAAACCCCAGAGCGGTTAACAACTTCGATAGTGAAGAGAGTCCCCAGATTAGGAAATGTGCCTCCCTTCCTGGTCTTTGGACTTTCCCTAATCTTCTTGTGTGCCCGCTTGATTGCTTCTCGAAATCCCCTTTCCTCATTCCAGGGGAGGGAATAGCTACCCCGAATAGCTATGGCTTTTAAGTTTTTAGACCCCATCACTGCTCCCAAGCCTCCCCGACCGAACATCCTACCCCCATCAGTAGCCAAAGATGCAAAAAGAACCTGGTTTTCCCCCGCTGGTCCCGCGGAGATTACTTGAACCAGGTCATCTTTTAGCTCCTGTTTGATGGTTTCCTCTGTTGCAGTAGTATTAACCCCTCGGAGACGGGACGCATCCTTAAATTCAATCTTTTCGTTGTGGATAACCAGATAGGTAAGATTCTCCGCCTTGCCTCTAATAACAATCGCATCCCAACCGGTAGCCTTCATCTCTCTGCCTAGATAGCCACCAGCGTTTGAATCTAAGAAAGCCCCGGTAAGGGGAGATTTGGTGACTAGCACCATCCGAGAGCTACTGGGGAAGTCGGAGCCGGTAAATGGCCCAGTGGTAATAATAATCAGATTATCTGGAGATAGGGGATTCGTTCCAGGAGGAAGGTGATGAAGAAGTAGGTAGACCCCCAATCCTTTCCCACCCATCAGCTTCTGGTATAAGCCAATATCAAAAGATTCAGCAGAAACGGTCTTCCGACTTAAATCTACTTGAGCTATTTTCCCCCAAAATGGTGCCTCCATTATTTTGTCTCCTGTGATGCCTTTTCATTAGCAAGGGAGAGTCCCTTTCGGTTACAAAATCTTACCCCCATGCCATAGCCTTTTGCTGCATCCCCGTCTGCCTGGTGCTGGTAGTGGAATTTCTCAGGGCAGTGCCATTGGGGTAACCATGAGGTATATCTACCAGCTCGCAGGCAGGAAAGCGCCCCATAGTGTAAGCCAAACAGGACATGCCTATATCAGCAATGCCTTTAGTCACCGCCTCATAAGTCTCCGCGGGGGGAGCTAGTCCACCTACCGGATAAAGAGTAATGGTCACAACGCCATCGGTGCGCTTATTTATCTCATTCGCCCACTCCTGAGCCAATACGCCGTGATAATTGACAGCCGGGAACAAGATATTGTAGGTTAGGTCTACCTTCTCCGGTGCTGGCTTAGCACAAGCTGGCATAAAGGCCATTACCATTAATGCCAAGACTAGGCAGATACTACCAACCAGTATTAGTAATTTTTTCTTTTCCAATTGACTCCTAATAAGGTCTTAGTCCTGAATATTTATGAGTTACTTCATAATCACCCCCTTCGTTGGTTCCATAAAGGATACCGCAGTTAATAAATAATGAAAAGGTTCACCGGTGTCCTCACGATTAGGTGCTTCAACGCCCAAAACCAATATGAATATAGATAGTCTCTGATATAGCTCGGCTCGATAACATTCTTAACACAGCTACTATAGTTTGTCAACAGGTTTGTAGCCGTGGCTTGCTATGGACAAGATTGTTACTAAGCGTTTCGGCTCACAAAACAGGTGGTTATTACTGCCATACTGAGTAATGCTTAACTTATATTTTAGGGCCTGAGGTATTGACATTATGGGCATGAATAGGTTATTCTTCATACATAAAAAAAAGGAGGTAGATGAAATGCAAGCATACTGTGTGAAGTGCCGCGCCAAGAGGGAAATGAAGGACGCTAGGAGCATAACCATGAAGAATGGTAAGCCGGCAACCCAAGGCGTGTGCCCTGTATGCGGAACAAAGATGTTCAGAATAGGTAAGGGTTAAAGCTGATCTTGCTGGTATCCAATTACCTGATAGGCTGGGCATCCGTGCATTAAGGATGCCCAGCTTTCTTGTTACTGAATTTGAGGCTCACCGCAACCCTGGGTAATTATGAGCGTCCCTCCTTATTGGAAATTTGCTTTAAGTGGGGGAACGGGTCTTTCAAGTGTGGGAAGTACATGGCTTGCATAAACTCCGTTTCGAAATCTGGTTCTGTGGTCAATTCTATATACTCCACCTGTCTAGCTATTTCATTGGCCTCTCGCCTCTTGTCCACGTTAAGTAGAGCTATTCGTGCTCCATCACCAGCAGCATTACCCACGGCATAGACATTTTCCAAAGCGCAGTCAGGAGAAAGTCCTATGAGCATGGCAGAATCCTTGCTGATGTAGTTGCCGAAGGCTCCAGTGAAAATGACCTTGTCTAGCCTGGCTATGTCGAGGTGACGCATCATTAATTTGGCTCCTGCATACATGGCTCCCTTTGCCAACTGCACGGCTCTCACGTCAGTCTGGCATATAGTAATATCTTGGTCAATGGAGGTTTCATATGCCCAGGCGATGACGAACTCTGGCCCTTCCTCAGTAACACGTAAACGGGGAGTCTCCAATCCAACGTTGAAACGTCCATTTTTCTGTAGAATTCCTACCATGAACATCTGGGCAATGGCATCGACTATTCCTGAGCCGCAGATACCTTTGGCGCCTATAGCCTCTGAATCTGTGTTCCAGTCTGTTTTGCCAATAACCTTGAAGCGAACCTCTTTACTATCAGGGTCTATCTCTACCCGCTCAATGGTACCTGGGATAGCACGCATCCCATATTTGATATTGGCTCCCTCGAAGGCTGGCCCGGCAGCGCAGGAGGCTGAGAAGAGCTTGTCTCGGTTGCCTAAGACTAGCTCAGCGTTCGTGCCTATATCAATGATGAGTACTATCTCATCCTGATTATAGGGCTCCTCGGCAATGAGTACGGCTACATTGTCAGCTCCTATGAACCTAGCCTCAATGGGAAGAACGTGGACGTAAGCCCCTGCCGAGATGTTGAGTCCCAGGTCGCGGGTCTTGATGTCCAATGAGTGGTGTATACTTGGAGTAAAAGGAGCCTGACCGAGATATGCAGGGTCAATGGCTAGAAACAGATGATGCATACAGGTATTACCGACAATAACCATGTCGAGGATGCTCTGGCGCTCAGTGCATGCCTGACGAGCCGCACGCCCGGCGATCTGATTAAGGCCGTTGATAATTGCCCGGTTCATCCTTCGCAAGCCTTCCTTGTTGGTTATGGCATAGGTGATGCGGGACATCACATCTTCGCCATAGGTAACTTGAGGATTCATTATAGAATCCGTAGCCACAATCTCCCCGCTCATCAGGTCACACAGGTAACCAGCTACTGTGGTAGTCCCTATGTCCACGGCTAAGCCGTAGCCTCGCTCTACAAATCCAGGCTCCACTTTAATAACCTCCCTATCCATCCACACCGATGCAGTCACTTTCCAATTGCCCTGGCGCATCACTTTCTGCAGTCCCAGGAGCACTTGATAGTCGACGACTAGATTGCTTAAGTTAAACCTCCTATTGAGTTCGGCCTCCAGGCGTTCCCAATCACCTAGAGGATTATCTATAGTGGCAGGAGGTACCTCTGCATAGTACTTCCTCACTGCCGGTCTAAGGTCGATAGCCGTCTCGGTGATTGCTTTGCGAATGATTTGCCTGCCTGCTCGGCTCTCCTCAGGAACGGAGACCAGGACATCACCGTAGATACGAGCCACACATGCCAGCCGATAACCGCTCTGCTCCTCATGCTTAGTTAACAATTGCCTCTCACCCTCTTCCATGGGGGAGAGATGCTCCCTCTGTGAGTCGATACCATACTTCTCGAAGAAGCCTTCCTCAACCTTAATCTTGCACTTGCCACAAGTGGCTCGTCCGCCACAGATACTTTCTATGTCCACGCCCAGTTGTTGAGAAGCTTCCTTAATGGTCTTCCCTTTGTCAATATAGCCCCTACCGCCCGATGGCTGAAAGATGACGAGATGCCTTTGCTTATTGTTACCTGTCATAGCTACACCTATGGTACCTAAACTACCTATCGTTTCGTTTGTGGTCTCAAAGCGCCAGTTTCTCTAATTCGCTGTTCATCTCCATCTCACAGTCGGTAGTCATGACGACTCTAACCTTCGAGGCAGAGAGCCTGGTTATTTCTACTACGGTAGCAAAATCACAAATGCCGGGCTCCACAACTATCTTAGTCATGTATTTGTGCTGTGACCCTTAATTACTGTCAACTCACCAGATTGCGCAGATTGTGCCTGTGGGGGTCACTATAAGGGGCTATTGACTACAACCATATAGCACGATATTAACTCAGTTAGCCCACCTGCTTCTCAGCTAAATTACCTGACCAGGGCAACTTATACATTGTTCCCTGATAAGCTTTAACCATCAAGAGTATCCACAGTATAAACCCGAGTACCAAGATGAGCCAGCTAAGCACAGTGCCGATAAGAGGTATCCAGCCAAGGATAATATAGGCAATCGTAAGGACGCCAAAGACATAAATCGATTGAATAGCATGGAAGCGGACAAACTTGCTTTCCTTCTCCATCAAGGCAAACACAAGGCCAGTTACCCAGCCTAGGAGGTAACATAGTAGCCCAGCCACATTTGCTGCCAGTCCAGTAGAACTCTTTTCCATTGAATATGCCTCCCTATATTATAGTTAGATACAAGAGTATACCACAGTCGGGTAAGTGTCAACAGGTATTGTCCCCGGTCTAGGGTGGACTCGGTGGCCTTGGTATAATCACCTATTGATACAACCTGTGGCTTGGCTAACTGCACAAAATGACGAATTGCGAGGTTAACAGTGACCACTGAATGGGAACTATTATTAGCTCTACTGGCTCATTAATGCGGCATAATAGCAGAAAGAAGCCCATCGGTTCGTCCCCAGGGTTGTATATCGTAACTAGGTTCGGATATTATAAACAAGTTAGGTAAAGTAGATGCCTGTTCTAAAAGGTGTAAGGTGAGTCCGATGAGCCGTGGTCGAGTTGAAGATAGTGAGGAACGCCTGGTGTTAGGCAAAGTAGCCAAGCCAAGGTTTTTCGGTGGCTATATTGTGGCCGCTGCTGCATTTAGTGCTTGGGTAGTAGGTTGGGGAGCATACGGTACCTTTGGTATATTTTTCAAGCCAGTGTTGACTGAATTTGGCTGGACCCGGGCAGAGACGGCACTGGCCTACTCGCTGGCTGTAATGATGCAGGCCGTGCTGGCGATTCCTATGGGCTGGCTAACTGATAAGCTCGGGCCAAGGATAGTGGTAACGGTCTTCGGTTCCTCTTTGGGTATATGTTATTTGCTTCTGTCACGGGTCAGCACTGTCTGGCAGTTCCAGATAAATTATTCGGTGTTGGGAGCCATTGGTATAAGCGCTATTTTTGTCCCGATGATGGCTACAATGGCCAGGTGGTTTGTCAAGAGGCGAGGGCTAATGACAGGCATTGTTCAGGCAGGGTCAGGTATCGGTGGGTTAATTCTTACTCCGCTGGCCGGGTGGCTCATCCTGACCCACAGCTGGCGCTTTGCCTATATTACTCTAGGTCTCATCACCCTGGTCGGTATTATCATACCGGGGTTATTTCTCAGGCGTGACCCAAGAGATATAGGACAGTTACCAGATGGGGCGAGTGAGGTAACGACACCAGGGGTACACAGGCAAAGTCTAGATTTACTGCGTGCCGGGCTTTCCCTCCGGGAGGCGATTCGCACCAGTCAGTTTTGGATAATAGCCGGATTATTCTTCAGCTTTGGCTTCTGTAGGTCTACTTTCTTAGCGCACATTGCGATGCATGTCCAGGATATGGGATTTTCGCTGGCTGATGGGGCTAATGTTTTGGCAGCTATTTATGGGTCAAGTATTATTGGCAGGATTGTGATGGGTCGTGTGGCTGATATGATTGGTAATAGACTAACTTTCATGATTAGCTATGCGGCTATGTCAGTTATCCTAATCTGGGGTCTAATGGCTGAGGATTTATGGGGGCTTTACTTATTTGCTCTTGTCTTTGGCTTTAGCTGGGGGTCTCAAGCCGTCTTAAGGTTTGCCATAACCTCTGAGGCATTTGGGTTAGTTGCGCTTGGTTTAGTCATGGGAGTCCTGGTGTTTGCTGAGGCAAGTGCCGCCACCTTCAGCTCGTATTTTGCCGGTTACATCTTTGATATTGTCGGTAGCTACCAGCCGGCTTTCTTGATGAGCATAGCGGTTTCTATTATGGGTATTCTTTTAGCCTGGCTTTTGAAACCGACCATTAGGAAGGGGGGGGTGACCCGGGAGGCACTTTAACCCTCTATCATTGGTGAACCAAATTTGATTCACAATATCGGTAAATATCTCTTAAGCTCATAGTCGGTCACTTGAGTCCGGTATTGGTCCCACTCTATATTCTTGTTCTTGATAAAAGCGTTAAAAACGTGGTCGCCAAGAGCTTTTCGCACCAGCTCACTCTTTTCAGTGAGATGGATAGCCTCAAGGAGGTTGGCAGGCAGACTGCCTATCCCCCCTTTCCTTCTCTCCTCCTCGGTCATTTCGTAGACGTTTCTCTCCACCGGGTCTGGGACTTCGTATTCTTTCTCAATCCCTTCCAGCCCGGCAGATAGCATCACGCTGAAGGCAAGGTAAGGGTTGCAGGCGGGGTCGGGGGATCTTAACTCTATTCTGGTAGTGTTTTCCTTGCCTGGCTTATACTCTGGAACCCGTATCAGGTCAGCACGGTTTTGCCGTGCCCAGGAAAGGTACACCGGTGCCTCGTAGCCGGGAACCAGCCGCTTATAGGAATTGACCCACTGATTGGTAACAGCAGTAATTTCCGGCGCGTGCTTTAACAGTCCGGCGATATAGCACTTGGCTATCTTGGAAAGGTAATACTCATCACTCTTGTCAAAGAAGGCGTTGGCGTTACCTCTAAATAGGGACTGGTGCACATGCATGCCGCTGCCATTTATGCCAAACATAGGCTTGGGCATGAAGGTAGCATAAACCCCATGTTTTAGAGCTATTTGCTTGACTACCAGGCGGTAGGTCATCACGTTATCGGCCATGGTTAGAGCATCAGTGTATCTCATGTCTATCTCGTGCTGGCTGGTGGCAGCCTCATGATGAGAATACTCAATGCCAATGCCCATCTTCTCCAGAGTAAGCACTGTTTCACTCCGCAGGTCGGTGGCTGCGTCCAGGGGAGTCATATCGAAATAACCCCCTTCGTCCAAAGTCTGGGTCCCTTTTGAATCCTGAAAGTAAAAATACTCCAACTCAGGCCCTACATAGAAGGTGTAGCCCATATCGGCTACCCGTTTCAGATTTTTCTTCAAGACATATCTAGGGTCGCCTTCAAAGGGCTCACCACCAGGTCTTAAGATGTCGCAGAACATTCGGGCGACAGCATGCTCAGTGGGTCCCCACGGGAGGAGTTGAAAGGTATCAGGGTCGGGCAGAGCCACCATGTCGCTCTCGTCAATGCGGGCAAAGCCTTCAATTGAGGAGCCATCAAAGCCCATCCCATCCTCCAGAGCAGTCTCCAGCTCCTCGACGGTGATGGCAAAGCTCTTGAGGAAGCCCAGGATATCAGTAAACCACAGCCTGATAAACTTTACATCATGCTCCCTTACCATTTTGAGGACATATTCTTTGCCTTCCTCTCGACTTTTGTTAGCCATTTTTACCTCCATTTTTAGATAGCGTTTTCACTTCCGAAGAACAATTCTGGCACTCGGAATAGCTATTACCAAAGCTACAATAATGAATATCCAACCAGTCCATATTGGTAGCCAAGTAGCCAATAGCACACCTAAGCCTACACCAAAGAGAAACTTGCCGGTGATATGCAAGGCAAAGTAGGGGTTTGGCACCTGTCTAAATTTTTCAACCTTGTCACTAATCCAACTCATTGTTTACCTCCGCTTAATAAATAGCACTACACTACCCACTGCTCCTATTATAGCGGAACTCAGCGGAGAAACAAGGCGGAGGATGTGGTAATGGACACCAGTCCCGCCAGAGCCCCATTCATGGTCAGGCATGATAACCTTCTGGTAATAGTTTACTATATTTAAATTTTGTTTGCACTACTCTAAAATCCACTCGGGGATACCCAACTGGGGGTTGACAAAACAACTTGACTGGGGTAGAATAGGCAAACAGTTGCCTATTACCTAACAGGAGAATTATGGTTGGCTTTGAAACACAAGAGGTTAAGCGGAAGGTACTGTCTATCCTGAAGATTTTGAGTAACTCCCAACAGCCACTGGGAGCCAGGGTTATTGCCCGCCGCTTGAAAGACTATGGAGTTGAGCTTGGCGAACGGGCGGTGCGCTACCACCTGAAGCTGATGGATGAGCGGGGGTTGACTCAGACCGTAGGCAGGGATGGCAGACTAATCACTGAGTCGGGGATTGACGAGCTAAGGAGTGCTCTGGTCAGAGATAAAGTCGGCTTTGCTATCTTCAGGATTGAGCTACTCGCCTTCCGCACCAGTTTCAATTGGGAGAAAGGCATCGGGTCGGTTCCGGTAAATATTTCCCTTTTCCAAAAAGAAAATTTTGCCCAGGCACTTCAAGCAATGAAGCCAGTCTTCGCTATGGGGCTTTGCGTTAGTGACCTGGTGGCAGTAGCCCAAGAGGGTGAGCATTTGGGGGAGATAACCGTTCCCGAGGGCAGGATAGGATTGGCAACCGTCTGCAGCATTGTGGTAAATGGTAGCTTACTCAAGGCTGGGGTTCCTATGGACTCCAGGTTCGGTGGTATCCTTCAGATTCGAAATCAGCAACCGCTTCGCTTTGTAGAACTAATTGACTATGCCGGCTCTTCCCTGGACCCTTCAGAGGTATTTATCAGAGCCAGGATGACCTCGGTCACAGAGGTGGTAACCAGTGGCAGTGGGAAAATACTGGCTAACTTCCGTGAGATACCTGCCCTGTGTCGCCCGATAGCTGAGGAGGTGACAGCCAAACTGAAGGAAGCGGGGTTGGGAGGACTACTTTTGATGGGGAATACCAGCGAACCGGTGTGCGAAATCCCGGTAGAGCTTAATAGAGTTGGGGTAATTCTCCTCGGGGGCTTGAATCCGGTGGCGGCTGCCGAAGAAGCTGGCATAGAAGCTGAAAATCATGCCATGAGCACTGTTGTGGAATACAAAAATCTAATTAAATTTGAGGAGTTGTGATATGAAACAGGTAAGAATAATCCCTTGTCTTGATGTAAAGGATGGGAGAGTGGTCAAAGGGGTAAACTTTGTCAACCTGAGGGATGCCCGTGACCCGGTGGAGGCAGCCGAAGCCTACTGTCGTGAGGGCGCCGATGAGCTTGTCTTCCTTGATATCTTCGCCACCGTAGAGAACAGAAGGACAAGGCTGGAATGGGTAAAAAGGGTGTGTGACGTGGTTACCATCCCCTTTGCCGTCGGTGGTGGCATCGGCAGTATTGAGGATATGGCGGTGCTAATTAACCTTGGTGTGGACAAGGTCTCAATCAACACCTCTGCGGTTAAGAATCCTCGGCTTATAGAAGAAGCCTCGAAGGAGTTTGGCAAGGAGAGGTTGGTTGTTGCCATTGATGGCAGGAAGAATCCCCCAGGCAGCACTCTTTCCCGGCTTGAGGTAGTCATAAAAAGCGGCACTGAGTCTACCGGGCTAGACATTGTTGATTGGGCAAAGCGGGTGGAAGAGCTAGGCGCTGGAGAGATTCTGCTGACCAGCAAGGATGCAGATGGGACAAAGGAGGGATATGACCTAGAGATGACCAGAGCCGTAGCTGAAGCGGTTAGTATTCCGGTTACTGCTTCCGGCGGTGCGGGCAAGTTGGAGCACCTTTATGAGGCCGTGGTAACGGCTAAGGCATCGGCCGTTCTAGCAGCTACTATCTTCCACTTTGGGGAAATATCCATCCCTGAGGCTAAAAGATACCTCAAGGAAAAGGGGATAGCAGTAAGAATATAAAAAGAAAAAGAAGGAGTGTTAGAGAATGAATCTGCAACGACCAAACGCCAATGAAGCTACTAGAACCGCTAATCGTTCCAGAAGTGTAGTGCCTATGAGTGGTCTCTGCTCCCGCTGCCTTGACGGCTGTACCGGGAACTGCGAGGTCTTCAAGGCAGCCTTCCGTGGTAGGGAACTAATCTATCCCGGACCCTACGGTGAAGTCACTGCCGGAGGCGACAAGGACTATCCGGTTGATTACTCACATCTTAATATCCAGGGATATGCCTTAGGTGCCGAAGGACTACCGGCTGGGGTTATCGGTGACCCCGATACGGCTACTTTCCCGGTGGTAAATACCGAGACTGAATATGGCTGGGACATCAAGGTTAAGATGAAGATTCCCGTATTTACCGGTGCCCTGGGTTCCACAGAGATAGCCCGTAAGAACTGGGAACATTTCGCCGTTGGCGCTGCCATCAGCGGGATTACACTGGTCTGTGGTGAGAACGTTTGTGGTATCGACCCCAGGCTTGAGCTTGATTCAAATGGCAAGGTTATTTCAGCACCAGACATGGACCGTCGAATCGAAATCTACCGACGCTACCATCAGGGATATGGCGAAATTCTGGTCCAGATGAATGTAGAGGATACCAGATTGGGAGTTGCTGAATACGTTAGCAAGAAACACGGTCTGAACACCATTGAACTAAAATGGGGACAGGGTGCGAAATGTATCGGCGGCGAGATCAAGGTCAACAGTTTGGAACGGGCATTAGAACTCCAGAAACGGGGTTATATTATCACGCCTGACCCCTCAAATCCGTTATCCCAGACAGCCTTTAAGGCCGGCTCTCTTAAGGAATTTGAACGCCACAGCCGCCTTGGCTTTATTGATGAAGAAAGTTTTTATGCTGAGGTTAAACGTCTCAGGGACCTGGGATTCAAACGTATTACTTTGAAAACTGGTGCCTATGGGCTGCGAGAGTTGGCTATGGCCATCAAGTGGGGCTCGAATGCTAAAATTGATCTGCTTACGATAGATGGTGCCGGTGGTGGTACTGGTATGAGCCCTTGGCGAATGATGGAGGAATGGGGTATGCCCAGTCTCTACCTACACGCTGCCACTTATGAATTTTGCCAGAAGTTAGCCGATAGAGGCGAACGAGTACCTGATATCGCCTTTGCCGGTGGATTCAGTAGTGAAGATGGCGTATTTAAGGCGCTTGCGCTTGGTGCACCCTTTACCAAAGCAATCTGCATGGGGCGGGCTTTGATGATTCCGGGTATGGTGGGTAAGAATATCGAGCAGTGGCTCAAGGATGGTAAGTTACCCAATACAGTTGGTCAATTTGGCTCAACTCCAGAGGAGATCTTTGTCTGCTACGAAGACGTCAAGAATATAGTAGGTGCTGGTGAAATGAAGAACATTCCGCTGGGTGCCGTGGGAATATACAGTTTCAGCGAAAAGATCAGGGTAGGGTTGCAGCAATTGATGGCTGGTGCGAGATGCTTTAGCATACCGGCTATTACCCGGCGTGAGCTTATGTCATTGACCGAAGAATGCGCCAAAGTTACCGGAATACCATATCTAATGGATGCCTATAGGGAAGAGGCAATTAAGATTCTAGGATAATGTGTATGACTTGGAGCAGAGACCATTCTATGAGGGCGAAAAGTGCCGACTGGCTTGCTGGAAGATTGTGAACCGTAGCGGCACTGTTCCGATAAACATTAGGCTAAAGTAGGAGAGGGTCTCCCATCAGCAGGACACTAAGCCTATAAGTCCGAGAATATGGGCAAATTGCCTGTGATAAAAGGGAAGAGCGACTAATTCACGGCTGGGAGTTACTGAACTTCCTCCACTTTCGCGCTGTGACGCACATATTTGTAAATTTCCACGATGGTAGCTGTCAAGGGGACAGCCAGTATTAGTCCCCAGAAGCCGGCAATATAGACTCCCAAAACAAGCAACACAATGACAATAGCTGGATGTATCCGCAGGTAAGCCGCTTGAATTCTGGGGACAAGTAAACTGTTCTCTAGTAGCTGTACCGCCAGGAACAGAAGAGCTACCCAAATTGCTTTTTCCGGTGCTACAGCCAGGGTAACTATTACCGCGGCGGCACCGCCAATCCAGGGTCCTAATGTTGGGATAAACTCGGTTACTCCGGCAAAGATAGCTAGCACTGGGGCGAATGGTATTCCTAAAATAAGTAGCCCAACAAAACAAAGGTAAGCCACGATAAACCCGAGCATTAACTGGGCGCGAATATATCGTCCCAGCACTCCCTCAATGATTGAGATAATGTTTTTAGTGTGTTCAGCCACCCAGGGTGGGAGAGCCGAATAGAAACTCTTTTTTAACTTTTCCGAATCCTTCAAGATATAGAAAAGAAAAATGGGTAAGGCACCAAAACCAAGCATAAGGCTAAAAGTGCCTGGTATAAATGAAACACCCTTGATGAAGGTGTCTCGTATAAAATTACCGAGCGCTACCCCGGCATCCAGAATAAACTTATTTGCCTGCTGTTGCATCTCCGGTGGGAACTGTTGCCGAAAAACTTCAGCCCACTCCTGTAGTCTGAATAAAGCCCAAGAGATATACTGGGGGGCATTGTTTACCAGAACCAAAAAGGCATCAATGAGTGCAGTAAAGATGTAGAAAGATGAAAAGCCAACCAGCCCCAAAATTACTATAAAGCTTAGTATTATTAAGGAGACTCGTTTGGTTTGCAACCACTTGCCTTGACGAGGCAGTCTTTTTTCAACCCAAGAGATAATCGGCATCAGAAGATAGGCAAGCACCAAGCCAAGAACAAAGGGTAGTATGGCACTTCTCAACGCATAGAGAATCCAAAATACTACAATTATACCCAGTATGAAAGATACTAAGCGCCAGTGCCTTCTAAATGCATTCCTTGCTGTGTCCAAGTTCTGCCTCGTTCGCCCCTCTATGGCGCTTGGGAGGTGCCAATCAGACAGGCTTGTTGAGCACTATATCAGCTTAAAGGATGCAAATAATCCCCTTTCCGGCGGCTTGAGCATTTAGGTGAGCCTAATTACCAAATTTACCATTTATGGTTAGGGGATTACTTTGTTTGCTCCTTTACTTCCTTCAGCTTTTCTTCTGCCTTCTTCTTTGCCTCAGCGGCAGTCTCCTTTACTTTTTCAGCAGCTTCAGTTGCCTTCTTCTTTGCCTCAGCGGCAGTCTCCTTTACTTTTTCAGCAGCTTCAGTTGCCTTCTTCTTTGCATCAGCGGCAGCTTCCTTTGCCTTTTCGGCAGCTTCAGTTGCCTTCTCTCTCACCTTTTCCGCCTTCTCCTTTAATAGCTCTCTGGTTTCCTCCCCTGGGCGTGGGGCGTAGAGAAACCCGATGGCCAGACCAATAACTGCTCCCAAGACAAACCCGATAGCAAATCCAGCCCCTGAATCTTTATCAGCCATCTCTGCCTCCTTCTTGTTTCTTAAAAAATTTACTGATGGTATCAATCCCCTGACGGACACCTTGAATAACAGCCACCAGATGAACCACCGGTTTGACCACTTCATCTCCCGCATAGGATGAGATTCTCTGTATAGTTTTTGAGGCGGCTTTCATTGAATCTAGTATAGATATTGTCTGGCGATAGAACAAGTATAATAGCACGGCGATGAAGATGAGCACACCTGCTGCCACCAGCCCTGAGATGCAAATAATCAAGTCTCGGTACCAATCGATGTTCATTAGCAGTACCTCCGTTTCTATAAGTATTACTCTATTGTATCACTTATTGCTGGTATGTAAAGAGTTTTGCTTATTGACAGGGCGAAATCCAGACCTGCAAGGTAGACTTATTTTGTTTCACCGCTTACCAAGGCGATGGCATATTCCTTAGAGTGGGAGAGGCTGATAGCCAGCTTATCCAAGCCCACAGCGTTGGCTTGCTTTTGCGCCCTACCATATAGGTGAACCAAGGGCTTGCCAATAGGGTCAGATAATATCTCAATATCTTTCCAGCTTATGCCCTTATTTTTTGTGCCAAGTGCTTTTATTACTGCTTCCTTGCCAGCAAAACGGGCGGCTAATGATGGCAGCTTTTTATGGCATAACCTGAGTTCAGGCTCAGTATATACCCGGTGGAGGAAGCTTTCCCCCCAACGGGCTATAGCTCTTTCAATGCGAGCTATTTCTATTATATCTATACCAATATGGTGCATTACCTGACCTGGCTACCTGGGCTGATTTCGTCAACTACTACCTTAATTATTTCTGGGACTCTCTGCTCTAGCTCGACAGACAATTCTGTTCCCCAGTCTATCTCCGTGGGCTCAATGCCAATGATGACAATCTCCTTCGGCTTATTCCCTGTCAGGCTCATCATCCTCAGGCTCTGCTCCAGACCAAGCTGGTGAACCGAGATTACCCCTTCAGCCTCTGGGGTTAAGTCATCGGGATGAAAGCGGTAGATAATCCCTGGTTTACCTCCTGCCTTCACGGCATCAATAATAATTAATTTGTCTGCCTCATCAAAATAGGCTGGTAAATCTGGTGATGTCCCGCCATCTATTATTTCTACACCGTGAGGCATATTGAGCCGCTGCAGGGCATGGGCGATATGGACTCCTATCCCCTCGTCTTTAAGTAACAGGTTGCCTACTCCAATCACTACAACCTTTTTAGATTTTTCCATAAAGTTTTTAACCCAAGTTAGCATATTCTGGGCAGTAGTTCACCAACCAGCACATCTATAATCCGAGATGCGCCCAGGCGGGTTTTCATTACCACTCGCCCCGGGTGCTCTTTTACCACCTCACCAATGATAGCTGACTCAGTCCCGTACTGGTTTTGTCTCATTGTAGCCAGGACTTTGTCAGCGTCAGCAGGGGCAACTACTGCCACCAATTTACCCTCGTTAGCTATGTAGAGCGGGTCAAAGCCAAGGAGTTCGCAGACAGCCATCACTGCCTTATCTACCGGTATGCTTTCCTCTTCTGTGTTAATACCTACCTGAGATTGGCCGGCGAACTCGTTGAGGGAAGTGGCTAGCCCGCCTCTGGTTGGGTCACGCAGACAGTGAATCTGGGGCGATGTTTCCAGTATCTCAGCCACCAGTTTATTAAGCGGGGCGCAATCACTCTCAATAGGCACATTAAATCTCAGTCCTTCGCGTTGGCTTAATACGGCTATACCATGGTTGCCGAGGCAACCACTGACAATGACCTTATCTCCGGGCTTGGCGTTAGCCCCCGAGATATCTACCCCAGCCGGCACGCGGCCCACGCCGGAGGTATTGATGAATAGTTTATCAGCAGTGCCTTGGTTTACTACTTTGGTATCACCGGCGACAATCTTTACTCCAGCCTCATCAGTCGCCATATAAATAGAATTTACTATCTTCTCCAGCTCGGTGATAAGGAAGCCCTCTTCAATAATGAAGGACAGGCTCAGGTATAATGGGACGGCACCACTCATCGCCAGGTCATTTACGGTGCCATTCACCGCCAGCTTGCCTATATCCCCACCAGGGAAAAAGATAGGGCTAACGGTGTAGCTATCGGTGGTGAAAGCTAGGCGCCCACCAAGCTCAAATACTGCGGAGTCATCCAGTTTATTCAGTATGGGATTACCCAAGACAGGGATAAAACTCTTGGCTATCAAATCGTGGCTGAGCTTACCACCACTGCCATGAGCCAGTAAAATCCTATCCTCCATAGTCGTCTCCGTAGTGGTAATAGGTAGCACAACTGCCTTCAGCGGATACCATGCAGGGACCTACCGGGTGTTCCGGTGTGCAACTACGGCGGAAGAGTTGGCAATCCAGAGGGGTGCTAACTCCGCGCAGGATACTACCACACAGGCACCCCTTGGGTTCACGGGTAGGTCCGGGGTCAACATCAAACCTGGTTTCAGCATCAAATCTCTGGTAACTCTTCCTCAACCTGAGCCCGCTTGATGGAACCAGTCCTATACCGCGCCAGTCAGCCTCAGCAACCTCAAAAACCGCATACATAAGTTGGATAGCCGGCTTATTGCCTTCAGGCTTTACCCCACGGCGGTAGGCTATTTCTACCTTAGGTTGCCCGGTTTCAATCTGATTTACCAGCATGTCAACGCAGAGCAGTATGTCTAACGGTTCGAATCCGGAAACCACGCAGGCGATACCATAGTTATCGGGGATGAACTTATAGGGATATGAACCTATGATGCTGCTCACATGCCCGGGGCAGATAATGCCATCAAGCCTGACTTCGCCGAGGTCAAGGAGCGCCTTCATTATCGGTGGACACAGCTTGTGAAGAGCCAGAACATAGTAGTTATCTATCCCTTCTTGCTCTGCCTGTAGGATGGAGGCAGCGATGGTTGGGGCGGTAGTCTCAAAGCCAATGCCGATGAAGATTACCGATTTATCCCGGTTGTCCCTGGCAATCTGGAGGGCATCCTGCACCGAATAGACAACCCTGACATCACTGCCCTCAGCCTTGGCCTGTTGCAAACTGGAGTAGCTGCCGGGCACCCTGAGCATGTCACCAAAGGTGGTAATGATAACATCTGGCAGGTGTGCCAGGGCAATAGCTTTGTCAAGGTCAGCATTAGCGGTAACGCATATTGGGCAACCCGGACCGGAGAGCATCTGTATAGTTTTGGGCAAAAGCTGGCGTATGCCATGCTTGAAGATAGCCACGGTATGTCCGCCACAGAACTCCATTAGCCTTATTGGTCTGGTTGAGTGGCGGTGAATCCTGTCTATCAGCCGTTTACCTAGTTCCGGGTCACGATATTCATCAACGAACTTCACTTAGTTCCCTCAGCAGCTTAAGGGTTTCCTCAGCCTCTACCGGGTCAATAACATTTATGGAATAGCCGGTGTGCAGCAGCACATAATCACCAACCCTGGCTTCAGGGGTAAGCTGAAGACTAACCTGGCGGGTTACACCATCTATATCCGCTTCCGCCAGGTATCCATCTATTGACTTTATTAAAGCTGGAATAGCCAGGCACATGTTAGACTCCTTATCCGCTGGTAAAGTTAGCAATGACTGCCTGACCTAGAGATATGCCGCCATCATTAGTCGGCACCTGCCGATGAGTAAACACATCAAAGCCGCTGGCTTCAAGTAAGATGACTGCCTTTCTTAGCAGTAATCGGTTCTGGAATACTCCACCACTCAGCGCTACCCGGGTAATACCGGTTTTGTCAGAAAGTAGTTGACATAACTCGTTTACCATTCGGGCTATTGTATTGTGAAACTTGACCGAGATTGTAGCTTTAGTAGCACCGTCCTGCAAATCACGGACTACGGCTGAAAATAAATCTTTAAGCTTAACTATGCTCAAGCCATCTTGCTCAACTACAGAGAACGGGTAGTAGCCAGTTCCATCTACCTCATCATAGGCGGTCATTTCTAGCTCAATAGCTGCCTGACCTTCATAGTCTATCTCACCCCTCACCCCTATTAGCGCTGATATAGCATCAAAGAGGCGACCGCAACTGGAGGTTAGTGGTGAGTTAATTCTTCTTTCCACCTGTTTTTTAATAATGTCTATCTCCACAGTGTCTACCTGTCTTAAAAAAGGCAGGTCTTGGTTTAAGGCGTCCTCACCTAGCAGTGACAGGAGATATCCGGCAGCAATACGGTAGGGCTTGTTTATGGCTAGCGCTCCGCCAGGTAAGGGTAGATAGTCAAGATGACCCATTCTGGTAAATTGCTGATAATCAGCTACCAGAAACTCTCCTCCCCAGATATTACCGTCAGTACCAAAGCCAGTGCCGTCAAAGGCTATCCCGATGACCGGCGTATCCACTCCATTGTCTGCCATACAACTGACAATGTGGGCGTGGTGATGCTGCACCGGGACGAGTTTAATATCACCAAACTCGCTGGCTAGCTCTTGGGCATACTTAGTGGCAAGGTAGTCAGGGTGAAGGTCATGGGCAATAATCTTTGGTTCAATGCGAAACAGTCTTTTGTAAAGGGAGATAGTATCTTTAAAGTGCTCCATGGTTTCCAGATTTTCCATGTCACCAATGTGCTGACTTAGAAAGGCATATTCGTCTCTGGTCAAGCAGAAGGTATTTTTTAATTCAGCGCCGCAGCCGAGTATTTGTTGACTGCTAAAGTTAAGGTGAATAGGGTGGGGGGCGTAACCGCGAGCTCGCCTGACTAACTGAGTAACTCCTCTTTCAATCATGGTTACACTATCGTCATAGCGAGCATGGATATCACGATTATGAGCCAGAAAATAATCGGTGATTCCTGAGAGACGCCTTATTGCCTCATCATTGTCTTTAGCGATTGGCTCTTCACTTAGGTTGCCGCTGGTCATTACCAGAGGCAGACCCGTCTCTCTAAGCAGGACATGATGTAATGGAGTATAAGGGAGCATTATACCAAGGTATTTTAGATTGGGAGCCACCGCTTGGGATACAGAAGAGTCCTTTCTCCACCTCATAAGCACAATAGGACTATGGGGAGTGGTAAGTAGGGTTTCCTCCTCATTTGATACATAACAATGTTTTTTTACCTCGTCGATAGACGATACCATTATGGCTAAAGGCTTAAATGGGCGCATCTTCCTGTGGCGCAGGAGGTCAATAGCTGCCTGGTTGGTGGCATCGCAGGCGAGGAGAAAGCCACCCAGACCTTTGATGGCAACAATCCTTCCATTTTTTAAAAGCTGGCTGGTGGTGGTGATAACATCAGGGCAGGTTACCTGATTACCTTTAGCATCAACTAGCTCTAGACTTGGACCGCACCTGGGGCAGGCATTAGGCTGAGCATGGAAGCGGCGGTCTAGGGGGTCATCATACTCCCTCTGGCACTCAGGACACATCTGGAAGTGGCGCATGGTTGTTCGGGGGCGGTCATAAGGGATGTCTTCAATTATGGTGAAGCGGGGTCCACAGTTAGTGCAGTTGGTGAAGGGATAGCGATACCGCCGGTCATCACTGGTTAAGATTTCCTTAAGACAGGCCTGGCAGGTAGCAATATCCGGCGAAATGAGCTGATATTTCCCCTCCTCGGCGATGCTATGACGAATTTCAAAATTCTCATAGTTTGCTGGTGGGTGATGGGTAGTGGTAATGTCCTCAATATGAGATAGGGGTGGAGCTTGCTCTCGTAACGCTCGCAGAAATTGCTCAATAGCTTCTGCTTCTCCTTCTACCTCAATCTTTACATCCTCTGAGGTGTTACACACCCAGCCTTTAAGATTATATTTAGTGGCTAGCTGGTAAACAAAGGGTCTGAATCCAACTCCCTGCACCACACCCCGAACGCAGATACGAACTAAGTCAAAGACTGATGTTTTTGTCATTGTATCTATGAACCCCGGAAACCTTTCATCTCATTTAGCAGCCAGGAGAACCAGTCTTCCAGCCCTTCCCCGGTCTTGCAGGAGACCTGGAATATCTTAACTTCAGGATTCAGCCCGGTGACGGCTTGGTGAAAGGCAGTAATATCAAATTCCAGAAATGGCAAAAGGTCAATCTTATTTATCAGCACCACATCCGCCTCGGTAAACATCAACGGGTATTTGTAGGGTTTGTCATCACCCTCGGGCAGGCTCAACAGCATTACCCTTTTATGTTCACCAAGGGCAAACTCAGCCGGGCAAATAAGATTACCTACATTCTCAATAAGCAGTAAATCAATATCAGCAAGGGGCAGATTGTTTAGCGCATTCTCAGTCATGTTGGCATCAAGGTGACAACCGCCGGCAGTATTTATTTGAACTACTGGCACGCCCTGCTTTTGCACCGTCTCGGCATCCAGGCTTGAGGCGACATCACCCTCAATGACGGCAATCCTGGTTTTTTGCTTTAAGCCTCTTATTGTTTGCAGGATGAGGCTGGTCTTACCTGCCCCTGGGGATGACATAATATTCACGGTTAAAACATTATGTCTATCCAGCCGGCTTTGATTGCTTCTGGCTATGGTGTCATTGGCACTTAGGATGTCTTGTAACACCTTCACTTCCATTTACTCTACCTCCAGGCTATCAACGTAGCACTCGCGTCCAGATATTATTTCTATCTTCTGTTCCCGGCAATTGGGGCAAGTCCAGTCAGGCTTGTTCGGTGAGAAAGTGGTAGCACAACTGCGACAGCGCAACTGGACTGGTGGGTGGTGGAAACAAAGGCTAGCTTGAGCAGCAATAGTATCTTTACTGAAGAAGTCAAAGTAGAATTGAACACATTCATCAACAAAACCCGATAGTTCGCCAATAACAAGGTTGATTTTGGTAACCTTATTGGCTTGGATGGCGCTAGCCTTTTCCAGAGCAATAGCCAAAATACTCTGGGTGATACTAAGTTCGTGCATTTGGTATACCACCAGCATTATAGTTTATTTTACCTAGGTGTTCAAACCAGGAGGTCGTTTAGTAACCTCAAAAACACGGTAGCGTTTCTAAGCGACCTCTTGAGGGGGGCGGGGCTTGATTTGCTTATTAGGATAAGCTATACTATTTAGTAAATTCTAAACAGGTTCTATTATGAAAAGGGGGATAAGTTATGAGTAAGTCTGGGATAATCCATTGCCTTATCTGTTTTACCTTGCTATTTGGAGTGGTTGCTGGCTTGGTGGGAAATCAATCGGTGGTGATAGCTCAGGAAGAACCTGCCCCTGGAGAGGAGCTTGAGCTTAACACTATGTACCCGGTGTTGCGTGGTGAATCTGGCGAAATCTTTGAGTTTGAGGTTGAGCTAAAGTATCAAGGTAGCGAGAAAAGGGAATTTGAGCTGGTTACTAGCGTGCCCCCTGAGTGGAGGGCGTCAATTATGGCTGGGTACGATGGGAAGGAGATACCCGCCATTGTGCTGGAGCCAGGAAAGGCATACCCGGATAAGGTCAAGGTTAGGTTCGGTCCATTATTTTGGAAGCTGCCGGAGCCAGGCGACTATGTGGTGACATTGAAGGCAGGTTCAGGCGATATCAAGGCAGCTATTGAACTTAAGGCAGTAGTCACGGCGCGATATGAGCTTGATGTATATACTGGAACCGGGCGGCTTAATACCGAGGTTGATGCCGGTAAGGATAACCACTTCTCAATCCTGCTGGAAAATACAGGCTCGGCAGCTATTGAGAACATTACCTT
>SDBU01000633.1_pt1 | contig 49332 bp, 84 predicted proteins | sample 2277071 | NCBI WGS metagenome assembly SDBU01 (sample SAMN10397929, study PRJNA504765) | marine sediment metagenome | isolation source: marine sediment core GS08_GC12, 126 cmbsf | place: Arctic Ocean: Gakkel Ridge, Loki's castle | collected 2008
TTTTATAGCAGTATTTAACCAATTGCAAGCGATTACTAAATTACCATCTCTGTTTACATCGAAAACCCCATTAGATGTAATTGCATGAGTATCACCGTCAGCAGAAATTATCCTGTCGCTTGAGTTTAACCCTTGACCAATCAAATCCCACTTAACAGCATTATCTACAAACGTACCAGACTGAACCCCTGCGGTGTTACAGACGTTTATCTTGCGAGAATCAATAAAGTAATCACCAACTGCCCATGTGTCACCATCTGCCCATGGCTTTGTTTGCAGGAGGTTATCCTCTATCAATGTTGAAACATCAATCCCTTCCCACGGCAAAGTTCCTGCCGAGTTAGTCTTCAATGAGAAAGTGGCGGCACTACTGATTCTGATAAAATAAGCTCCACCAACGTCAAACTCAGTATCGCCTTCCTCCTCATATTCCATCACTACTTCACTGGCTGCGGCAAATAGGCTCGCTGGATAAATCTGGTCAAATACTAAAGTACCTGTATCGTCCACACCTTCCCAAACCTGCTTTCTTACAGACTCAGTAGCAGGGGTAGAGTCTGTTTGAAAATACCCCTTATTTACAAGAGTGTGCGTTGTAGATGCGGCAGTGTATTCAAATACTGTACCAACCCATGTGCCGGTATTGTCTGGTTGAATAATAGTTCTCTCCGAATACGAAGTAGAGTGGATTATCCTGGCATCGCCTTGAGATAGACCGTACTCAAATTCACTGTGTGGCATGAAATGCAAGTGCCCGCCTTCAGCCCTGACAGCCAAGTGATGGCCAATCTTGACTAAAGCTATATCTTCGTGGAGCTTTAATTCTCCATGCACTTTCGCAGTACCGTTAAGACTTATCTCGTCTTCATTTTCACCATAAAATATATCAGTAGCCATTGTATATCTCACGCATAAAAGTCAGGGGTTCTCGATTTAGTGCCTATTATCCCATTCGTCTGGTAATGAATATCAACATAGTGAATGAACGGTTCTGGAACTCCGCCGCTTGAAACTGTAATATTGTTAGCAGAAACTCCTAATGTTATCTTAATAACTCCGTCTGGCTCAAGGTCATCGGTATCTATCTGAGTTGCAGAAGCTCCACTCACAGAGAACTGCCCTTCGGATAGGTCGTGTGAGTATTGGCTGGATGTTACAGTGCCAGACACTACCGTGCCAACAGCGTTAGCACCGAACACGCCTTGATTATGCCCCTTTGCATAAGTTGCATCATAGTTGAAAGTGACTGTACCTCCCGTCACGGTTGTTACGTTATGTCCCCAATGAAGATGGAGGAATATATCAGTACCCTTAGCATAGTCATGCGGGATATGAAATTCAAACTCTTCTTCATCATCCACTCCAAATTGAAAGCCTCTCGTTCCGCCCTTCCACGTTGCTCTGGTTGGTTTGTTAGCCCCTGTGTTCCTTGCGAACACCTCGCCTAACAAATCAGCAAATCCAAAAGTTGGGGTTGTGGTATCTACTTTAATGCCATTACCAGACGCTTTGTCTATGATAAGAAACTCAGCATTGGCTAAGGCTATATCATCTTCAAACTTGAAATAATCTTCATCCTCCATCCACCTGAAAACGCCATCGTTTGTTTCACCGTCAAATCTTATACCGTAATCATGGTCAGCTAAACCAGCACCTATCACAACATCGCCAGTTCCTACAAGTGCAGGGTCTATTACAAGGTCTGCACCATCGTAATAAATCTGAGCATCCGTTCCTACGCCGAATCTTATACCTCTATCATCCAGTAATACATCAATATTACCATCATGCCTCACAGCAAAAACAGGTCTTTGGCCTACAGAGCCATTAGGAATTGTGTTCATAACGTATTTAGTGGGAGTGCTACCATCGCCATGATTACCATCTGCCTCCATAGTAAAAGCAGTTTGTGTCATTGTAAAAGAACCGCCGGCTAAAGAGTTCCATATTTGAAATCTATAAGCAAAAATAGTATCATTATCATTAAGACTCAATGGCGTGCCTTCTGTGCCTCTTGAGCGTATAAATATCGTATTCACGCCAGCAGAAGAATTAAAATATCTTTCACCTATGAGATTTAAGTTACTGGGATTAAGACTCCATTTAACCGTAGTCGCACCGCCATCATCAACAGCCCAGGCACCGTTGCTGGCTACTGTAAATTTGCCACTAGCTATCGAAAGAGTACCGTCGGTTTCTAAATTACCATCATTAAAAATAGTAAGTGCAGTAGCTCTTGCACCCGCACTCGTACCATTGCCTACTACGAAAATCGCATCACCATTTGCCCAAACAGCAGGGTTGGCTGCTCCTGTAGCGACTGAGAATCTACCAAGAGTCATTACGGCATAAGCATCTGCGAAATTATTTAGTCCTGTATGAAACGAAAATATCCCAGATGCTGTGCCACTAGTACCAAAATGTACAGAGTCAGCACCCGATGCTTCGCCAGAATTTCCAAAACAAGTTGAGTTGCCACCAGATGCCGTACCATTGATACCAAAACAAACTGAATTGCCACCAGATGCCGTACCATCAAGACCAAAAACAACACTACGGAGGCCAATATTGCCACTATTCCATTGAGAACCGTCAACCGAACCTGCCCTAAAAGCTGCCTTGCTCGGTATCCACATCAATCGTGTACCAGCACCGGAGGGAATTGTGAAACCATCTGTAGTGCCTGTGGACAAAAGACCGCCATCGGTTATGGTTATTCTTGCACTGTCAATTGTACCAATACCTGACATATTATCAGAATCGTCAACAACAATACCTGTCGTTTGAGTAGTCTTACCGTCTGTACCATCAAATCTTACTAAAGTGTGGTCGGCAGGAGTTCCGGCGTCGAGCATGAAACCAGCTAAAAGAGAACTCGCCAAAGCCAAAGTACCAGAGGCATCGGGAAAAGTAAAAACTCTGGTGGTAGCCGCACTTATCGACGAACATTCAAACATGGCGGCTTGGTCTTGACTGCCGCCCTCGTCGAATAAAGTAAAGATTTCATCAGATACGGTGGTAAGGTCTGCCATTCTCGTCCATGAACTGCCATTAGACCGGTAAAGCCCAGCTCTTTTGTAAAATATACCAGACCATTGACTATTCAAAACAAGATAGACATGCCCTGCATGTCCCGAGACGCTTGGCAGCGCACTGAAATTAACTACTTCGGGATAATAGGATTCCGGGCCGAAATTATATCTGCCTCGGTCAGCTAAAGAAGTCATGTAGCTTCCTCGTCACCTGAAAATTCTTGTTCAATTGGTGTACCAAATTTCTCCGGCGCAATGTTGTAGCGAGCCTGTTCGATAAGCTTTGTAGCGAAACCCATACCATATCTTAAAAGTCCTACTGACATGATAACGCCAAACAATATACCACTTGCAAATATTTCTAATTCATTCATTCTGTTAGCTCCATATCCTGACCCAATTTGGCTTTATTACCCCCATAAGACATCGTTAGTTGACTACCGTCATCTACCAATGCAACTGTTAAATGTTCTATATCTTTCGTTGTTAAATTTTGACCAAGCCAACCAGCTATTCTCTTTGACCGGCGAATTTTAAAATGTTTGTTAAATATATCACCTTGAAATAACGGGATATTATTTTTATCCAAACATACAAAAGGAAACATTCTATCAAAAGTTGGTAAGGTAAAAATATCTACCCATTCTGTTTCTACGGGTAGCCAATTCGGTCTATGGTCGCAGAACTGCAATCGGTTGTATTTCCCATTCTTTCCTATCCATCGAAGGTAACCTATTGCTTTCTCATTCTTAACGAGTTTTTGCCAATTTTCTCTTGCTGGTAGCAATCTCATCCTTTTTCTCCTTATATAATTTACCACCCAATATCAGAAATTTACTACCGTCGTCCTCAGTCCACGCTATATACGAGACTTCATTCTGTGTATTCTTCGTCGTAGTCGTCTTCATCAAACGGCTCCCATGAATCTTTTGCACCAGCCATTGATAATGATAACTTGTGTTCGGTTTCTTCGCCATCGTGAGTTGTGGCGTGAGGATAAGGGGCGGGTCTAAAGGGTAATCTAAGATGTATCTGCAAAGCTATCATAGAAGCGAATAAAAGGTCGTCATGCTTACCAGGTCTGTGCTTAGGTCGGCCTTCTTTGTTGTAAACGAAGGTTTTCATTTCATCTACTAAATCAGCCGACCAGAACTTTATCTCTCCTTCGTGAAAGGCCGTTCTGAAATTGTCTACCATTTTAGGGCGAGTGATTATTGTAGTTCGCCAGCCTAAATTAAGACTGTCCGATTCCACTCGCTGTTCGTCGGCTTTTTGTCTCTGGTAGATTCGGTCTATACCGGCCTCTTTTAAGACATCTAACACCACCATTCCAAAGGGGAGTTCCGGCGCTATCCATGCGTCATTGTACCACTTTTGTACTAATTTACATTGATTACCCAAATCTCTTTGCGAGCCTCTACCTAAATAAACAGCGACTATTTCACCTGTGTCACGACAGAAAACAGAAACTGCATGAAGGTCATAATTACTTTTAGGGTCGTCAGGGTCGGCCTGAGTACCTTCCATTGTGTCTATACCAATGGTATACTCACATCCTGGCTGTGGTTTTCGCCAAACCTGCCAGCAATCCATACTTCTAACAACAACCTCCGGTCGAATACCATTATCGTCAATTAAGATACACCTTATGCCTTCTTTGCATTCGACTTCGGCGACTTTACTAGCTAAAAAGACATTCCTGCCAGATGCGGAAAATGCGATTTGGCTACAGTAAGGATATTCCTGGTGAAAAAGTTCCAGGTCATTCTGGCATTTATTCTTAATCGCCCATCTGCGCCAAAACAACTGCTCTTTACATAGACCGTACTTTTTTGTCATCTCATCTTCTATCTCAACCCATTCGTAAGGGATATTGCCATCAGGGATGCCCACTTTAAAATCAACACCTTCCGGTATAGCCATCTGGTAATCGGGGAATATGAACCACGGCAGGAAAATAGGTAAATAGTTGGCCGGATTTTTACTAAACTTCCAATCCTCAACCGCCTGCCAGTACATATCGTGAAAAGCACCGCCAATTCCATTTGCCGTACTCTCTAATATCACCATTGAGTTCTTATCAGGTACTTCCTGCAGCGCTCCGCCCAATTGAGCCTTAGCGTCTTTCCAGTGCGCCAGTTCTGTGCCGTGAAAATAATGGCTCTGACCGCCACGACCTAAAACATCAGTACCGGCAGTTTGGGCTATAAAAGCACTACCGTGCGGTTCGGAGTAAACTATTTCTTTCCTGTTACTGTAGTCGGTGTTTTTAGTCAGGTGTTTCGGCATGTGCTGCTGGAATCTTTTCGCCATTCTAAAGACTTTATTCGTAGACTCTAAATCAGCAGAAACTACTACCGCATTCACGTTAGGACGCAAGTTTATCTCGTAGAAGAATCTCCCCTCGGCGTAGGTACTAACTCCTTCCCTGCGAGCCTTCAATACGATTATCCTAACAGGACACCCTTTCGCCAACTGGACAGTCTCGATAGTCTTGTGTATCATTCTCTGGGCAACGTTAAGATACAAAGACTGGACTTGGCCGTCCATGTCCACTATCTTAAGGTTTTGAGCCATCCAGCCGGGAATTGAATGTTGTACTGTCTTCAATACGGCCTCGGCTTAGGTTTGCGTTTATCCACCACTATTCCTCTGTTTTAAAAACTTCTTTATACAGCAGTATTTGAACTTCATTCTTGACCCGCACAAACAGGGTTGGTTGCGCATTAACTTAATCCAGTGATATGAAGTGAGTTTCATTTATCCGTCATCAATCTATAAATTCTATGCTTAACAAGGTCGGTTAGATTAAACTCTATAATATCAAGACCCCAGTCGTCTGCCTCCAACTTCAACTCATCAGAGACCTCTTTTTCTAATTGGCTGAAAATCAAATCGGGACGATTTGTTCTCGCAATATAACCGGCAATAGACTTCAATCCTATATTCTGTAAAGACTCGTCGTAATCCCTGACTTCCAAAAGAGCTTTTTTTGCGTCAACAATAGTATATCTAAGCGTACCAGAGACGGCCATTGGAACACCATCGGCAGTTTCTACTGATTGGTTCGGCAAATCTATCGTTTGTTCTGTGATAGTTGTTTTCTCGATATTGTCATATAGAGGCCACTTCCAGTAAAATCCTGCATCGAGAGTTCGGGTATATCGACCGCCCCTAAGAAAAACCCCAGCTTCATCTTCAAAAATTATTGAAAAAAAGCTCAAATTTAACAGCCAGTTTATTATCGCAGTTATAATTTCCATATTAAGCTATTAAACTGTCAATGCTGGGTTGTATCATTTGTCAAAACCATCTAACCAAAACTTTGTGCACCTCTAACCATGCCTGCATTCTTCCTGAGTGGTAACTATCCATAGAATGATTTTTTGCGAACTTCTCGGCCTCTGCTAATTGAGATTCTTTTGTAATTGACTTTAAACATTTTCTTTTAAATTCTTCAATATCCATTTCTTCTCTCCTTCAGCCATAATTATTCCCAATTATTAGCTTGTCGGTGTATTTTCCCATTAGAATTTATGTCCACATGTCTTACATGAATTTGGTTTATGTGCTTTTGCCAATTCGTCTATCCATATATCTATTGCCACATTTAATTCAGTTTTTCGGGCCGACGTTGACGAAACGCCATTAGCCTTTTCTATAGCAACCTCATGCACTAACCACAATACTTTTTTTCTTGTACTTACACTTGCGTTATCTACACACATTTCTCTTTCTCCTTAATTAACACATATTCTGCGTTTCATCTTCAAATCGCCACCGCCAGCACATCAAAGCCATTCTATACTCGTCCTCATTAGGGACTGACTTTATATGCGCCAACTCTTTACACAAAATATCCACCCTGAACCATTGATTGCCACTTTTATCCCAATAAGGATGAAGATGCTTCAAGTAAAACATTGCTTCGCCCGCTTCGGACATGCAATCACTGAAAAGCTCGTGAATATTCATATCCCGCCAGGTTTGGGGATAAAGCTCAATGTCATCAAGGTCGACGGTCTGATTGTAACCGTCCACTAAAGTATAATTGTTCATGCCGACACCCCTGTCTTACCTAAGTTAACTATTTAGTTGTAATCCGTAATCTTGAAACTAGTGCATCTAAATACGTTGCATTAGGCTGGTCTTTGCCTTTGAATTTATTGTACGTCCTCGCTTCAAATGCAGGTTGGCATAAAGCAATGCCTATAACAACCAATATTATAATGATACATCCAATCATTGTTTTATTATCGTTACTCATTGCTTTTCTCCTTTTCATTTCCCCAAAAACATCTTATATCAAGAAGTTTACTTATATGAGCCTTACACAATGGCACGCTTTTTGGAAATTCAACCTTAATGGATTTCAGACAATCCATTCCTTTAATGAGAAATGGAAGTTCAAATTTATTTTTATATTTACCGTTTTCATCAACATAAACATCATTTTCGCAACCAAGGGCAGTATTATCATAACTACACTTCATTTTCGTTCTCCTTTTTCTCTTTCCATAAATATACAAACTATAAACTTTCTTGACCTTTCCATTTCAAGACTCCCTTTGTCCACTTTATGTTCTGTAGAGAAAAATTTGGGAGAGAAACCCTTACTACCTATGGGTGGACGGGGCCTTGGGGTCGCTGCCCCCCTGCCTATGGGCTATTCGATACAGCAGCCATCCTATGCGTACCAGGCAGACTATAATCAACGCTGCGCTTATTGTGTAGGTTATCATGTCATGTCCTTAGTTATTGTACTGGCGGGGCTGCTACGCCTTCGTAGTCTATGTCGCCAGGCAACGTTACACGGTTTATCTCGTTCTTGCCAAGCCTATCGGCCGGCTTCCAGGCACCGTGATTGATGTCTAATTGCTGAGTGTGTGTCCGGTTGTTCTTGCAGTGAGTACACTGGCAGTCAGGTTCGCCGAAGTTGGCGGGCAAGGCCGTCAAGTATTCCTCGTCCTCTTGTCGCTGCTTCGCCAACTCTACCGCCTGTGTTGCCAAAACGTCGGCAGGGATTGTAACGCCTTGCGTAACGCCCTCCGATGTAACGCCTTTTTGCTTAGACCTGTAACGCCTTGTGCGTTCCCTCTGTGCTTCTTTTTGTTTCTCTTTGTCTTTATATGCCATATTCTATCCTTTCCCGCTTCACAGCGGCCAATCCTAAGCCTTAAAACACAACGGCCTATACAAAACCCTACCCGCCGTCAATAGCTAAAGGCTCAGCGTCAATAGCCTCTAATAAACTTAACTCCTTAGCCAGTATGGCTTTACGCTCAACGTCAGATATTAAGTTCTGATTGATAACTAACGCAGGCTCTTTGTCTATCTTGTGTAAACCGAAAATAGTGTTGTCCTCTTTAATACTACCAAGCTCATTAGTGCGGTCTTTAGCTATGATGCAACGTTCTCTGTGGTCAACTAGCAATTCATGTGCTTTTTCTTTAGTATATTCACTCTTAGCTTGCATCTTAGCGTCTATCCTTGCAATAGCAGCAATTAGTCGTTCATTCTCATACAATTTCATACCTTTTGACCTTGCATAGCTCGGCCTGTATTCAGCATCTAATAATGCCTTTTCTTTATTCCTGCCATTTGAACAGAACAAACCCGCAATCAACTCAACTGTACCGGCATCGTTTATAGAAGGCATCTACTATGCGCCTTATCATAAATGTACTTTAGTGTTTTATCCATTTATACCTCTATTCTGTGCAACTCAGTCTTGAATTGCAGTCCTTATCAATAAATCTTTTGTTTATGTAAACATTTCTCATGTTTTATCCTCTTTGTCTATAAGAGTTTACATCAATTATTCAATAAACTTGCTAAATTGTGTAATTATTTACTTGACTTCTTATGTTTTATAACCGATACTATACATAGTTAAGTTATGGAGTTTATTATGAAAACAGCAAGAAAAGATATATCAGCAAAACAAAAATTACTACTACTCTCGCTTTGTGGTAAATACTTCAGAGCGACAAAACAGCAAACCACAAACGCAACTAAAGAATATAACCGCTTATCTAAAGAGTGTGATTGGCAAGATATCAACCTTAATTATGTTATTGCCGAAGCAAAAGACTATTTCAAGCGTCGACCAAATTCTCAGTATGCTTAACTAAATGATAACTTAATATTGAAAGGGTTTGAAAAATGAAAATACTAACTTATAAAGTTTATGAAAAGGTGCAAAAGAATGTACCAGGTGGTTCAAAAGCAAAGTTGTCGAATTATCGTATCTTTACTCTTGCCGAACTTATAGAACTTCAAGATATGCTCATAGTCGTAATTAACCTAAAAAAAGATGATGTAAATAAAATAATCGGTATAAACTAACAGTTTAACTAAGAAAGTGAGGATGTTATGCGTTATAAAGATAGTGCAATAGCAGAAATTGTTAGTGGCGAATTTGACAAAATGAGCAAAAAAGAAATCGAATCAATAGTTTTTACTGACACAACAGAACACTACGATTATGATAAAATCACTTGTGAAGGCTCAGTTTGGATTGTTTACTGGTATGATGTTGTAAGGGATTACTATTCCAAAAACAAAGATAGAATAGACAAAATGGCACGTTTACTATTACATTAACTGATTAAACTCTACCCGACACGGTTTTAGGCCGTCTTATCTGTTCAATGCAGATTATCGGGTTTATTGATAACTTTAATTGAAAGGGTTTGAAAATGGAAACTTATCATTATGAAGTTTACACAAGCAATCCTGAAACTGGCGAAGGTGGATGGGATATTGAAACAGGATGGGTCGAAGCATGTAATCTTAAACATGCGAAAGCCCGAATATCACACACTGTTGACCATTTTGATTGCTTTATATCTGTCTATGAAGCAAACATGAATAAAACAGATGGCTTGACTATAACCACAAATTAACAACTTTCCAAGAGGTGTAAAAGTGAGCAAGACAATACATGATGCTATAAAATCAGCCTTAATTCAAGAGCAAATTGATAATGGAACCTGGTGTGATAGCTTTGAAGAAGCATTTAAGAATTTTTTGACTCCTGAAAAATACCAAAGAATGTGGAAAAAAATAACAAGCAAAGATATTACACTTGAAGAAGCAAAAAAGGCAATAAGCAATAACACGCATTAACTTTACATAGTGATAATTAAATAGTGTTTAATAAGAAAGAGAGGATGTTATGAAAATTCGGATAAGATTTAATGGCCTGCATCATGGCCCATGGTACACAAGAGATTATTTGCAGTGCAAAACTTGCTCGGTTGTTGCAATTACCAGTACAGGATTTGAAGTAAAACACCCACTATCGAAAAAAGATGGTTACTATGTTAATTTTGATGATGCCGAAATTATTGCTGGTATTAACAAAACGACCAGATTAAGCAAACAGAAGTTTCACTTTAGAGATGTTTAACCCTTTGCCCGATTATGGCATACTACATCGTTCGAGTCGATGTGTCGGGCTTAACTAAAATGTTAATCTTAATTAGAGGATGAGAAAAATGAGTACAAAAACCGAAGTTGAAGCAATGATTTATAATATGAGCGGTAGTATTCTGTTAGGAAAAACGACCGAAAAGGAAATAGAGACTGTCGTAAAGTTAGCCAAAGAGCATGATTTATTGCCTTTGGTTGCCAAAGAATTTGGTGATATACATCGCATATTGAAATAAAACGTCTTAGGTTGGACGCTGTGAACAGGAAAACTGTAAAGTCTATATATATGTAGTCAAAATTCCGAAAAAGTCTATGTATATGTAGTAAACTGAATAAAGTACTTAATTAACTCTTATAAAAGGATAAAGTCATGGAACATACAAAAGGAAAATGGGAAACAAGATGGCGAGATATAGTAGTCAAAGATAATAATGGCGGTCAGTTCAGAATATGCACAATGATTCAACACATTAACGAAGCTGAAAAAGAAGATAAAGCCAACGCCCGCCTTATAGCTGCTGCACCTGAACTGCTGGAAGCGTGCAAGGCAATGAAAAAGATACTGTCGGCAATAGCAGCGAGCAGGTCATTAACTGTGAAAGAATGGGAAATCTTCGGTAATGCCGAACAAGCTATCGCAGAAGCGGAGGCAAAATGAAACGACCTAAACGAGCAATACCAACAGAAAAGACATTTGTGAATTCTATATTTTCTGTTAAATGCCCTCATTGTAAAACAAAACTTACTGGCGGAATCTGTCAGTATGTTGACCGCATGTTTTGTTATCATTGTGGGAATATAATTATGTTAGACTGGCAAGTCATGGTCAAAAAAAAGGAAACCTAAAATGAAAACTAAACAAGACTACCAAGAGGACGTAAAATGAAACAAGAACATGACCTCGAATATTATCAATTAAGACTTTGCCAACTAATAAAAGCGTGGCAAGCAGCACTTGTCGCTTATGATGAGGGTTCGGCTGCCTCGATATGTGCAATAATTAAAGATGTTCATTACTGCAAACGTAAAATAGTACAAAGATACAGACAGGAAGTTGAACTAAATAAACATAATGAAGTTATGTACTAAATAACCCAATACCACAAGGCTCAAGGCTTTGCTTTGCGCCGGACACGAAAAATTCATTAAAAGAAAGAGAGGTAATTATAAAAAAGAAAGAACCAAACATTGCTGAAATAAAAAAAAGGTGCAAAAACCAGATAAAAGACATAATGAAGACATGTCGAGAAGAGCTAATCGCTAAAAATTCACCCGATTTACCCGAAAAACTCTTACAAGCGAAAGCTCTTGAAAAAATAGCCCTTGCGAGAGCTGCTTGTTATTTTTAACCCAGAAAACTAAGTATTGAATCAGGCGTGTAGCCTGTACTTTCAGAAAGGATAGATTTATGATAAACGTAAGAAAAGTGAAAGAAGTATGCTTAAATACGGCCATAGTTACTGTCATCGTGCTGAGTATAGCGATTATGGTCTTATGTACCGGCTGTCAGGCTGTCGGCGTTTAGGGCAGGACATTACGAACACTGCCCACAGCACCGCTAAGGCCATACAGTCGTATGGGGCAAAATGTGTAGATGAATTTGCAAAGTAATCACCCTCACCAACGGCCTGAGCAAGCCGTAAAAAGGCTCAATGGTATTATAACGAATTTAATTAAGGACTATGAAAATGAAAAAGAGTAAAGAATTTATTATTGAAAGAGAACGATGGAGGTATGAACATGTATATCTACGCTTTCTTGCTGGAAGCAATGTTATAGAACTCTGTTATCGCTCATTTGTTAAATCTTTCAGCATCAAACTCAAGCCAGGCGAAAAAAAACGAATACGCATAACAATCGAGGAGATTAAAAAATGATTAGAAAAGAGGCAATAAAACACTTTGAAAGCCAGCCGTGCAACTTCCACGTAGAGCTGAACCAAAGAGCTATGAACCTGGTAAGAGCCGAAAAACTACTCAACGGCAAAGATTATAAGAGCATAATACTTGCTGCACTTGAAATCTGTCTAAGTGAGGAGGTGGAATGATGCACACAAAGGAAACAGGAGGCAAACCGCTAAAAGTAATTAGCAAAACCATAACAAAAAACGAGTACGACAAGCTCAAAGCTAAAGCAGATGTCTGCGATGAGTTGGCGAAAATTTTAGAAAGGTTTGTAGAATATTTCTGCTCCGATAAAGCCTTATTTCCAAATGGAACACTTAAAAATTTATGTGAAGATGCCGAAGAAGCCCTTGCTAAAGTGAAAGGAATTGAATGATGAAATATCTAACAGTGGCTATTATATATGTCGGGTTTTTTGCGTTAATCGGCATTGCTATTTATTTTACAAAAAGTTGTTTGCCCTTATTGGCATTATTTCTCTCGCCAAGCTTCTCGGAATCAGACAATGATAAAAAAGCCCCGCCCCCTTAAATTGAAAGGAAAGAAATGATGATTAAATGCAAAGATTGTAAGCATCACAAAGACAAAACGTGTTTGCTCGTTTCTGTCGGCTATTTCCACATGCCAGTAGCGCCAACGGATAGTTGTGCTTTTGCTGAACTTAATGATAAAAAAGCCCCGCCCGCCCATCAACGGACGAGAGCGTAAATTTTGATGTAAACCCTATGAACTTTTCAAATAGCGGTTCGGACGGTAATGTTACTCTGCGGAGTCTTGCCGTCCACTTTTTATTTCAACATCGGTCTTATCGCCGTTGCTATATCTTTTGCGTAATCATCAAATTAGGTAGTTTCATAATTCAACTCGATTCAATATACTACCCAGTCCGTCACGGATTTTCCCAAGACGAGCATTGTTATCAAACAAAGTACTAGCCAAAGGAACTAATCCTCCAGGTGAGGGCTCTTCTGGGGCTACCGTAGGCTCATTAGTTAATATATCGCAAAGTCTCTTTTCCAAACTTGTCCAAAGCTCTGCAATCTCACAAATTATGTTGTTGCAACGGTTTAGTTCACTTGATACTTGCTTTTCTGCTTCTTTTGCTAAACTTTGACTTTCCATCTTTTCTCTCCTTAGTTAAACGATTCTCTCATACTCTTTAAGTAACTATCCGGCGGCTTCGGGCAGCGCCTGCCTTTTTAAATACATATCAAATACCTGTCTGTCGGTCTTTGCTTTCATAATCAGTACGGATTATCTTTAGTCCACGATTTCATTGAGAGCTTGGCCATATCAGCCCAATCTGCATCGATTTCCTCATCAGCATTTACTTCGTTTGTGTCATTGCCGGTATCAACTGTTTGCCACGCAAAATTGAAATGTTTCTCTTTTTCTTTCATTGCGGGTCAGGAACTAAAATTATCCTTGGTTAAAAATCGCTGCTGGCTTCAAACATTCTTTACAAAGATAAATAGCAACGGCAATAGCATCGTGTGGCCAAAAGCCACCCTTACCTTTATTCTCGTGTAAATCACATACATAAGAACCTACAGGCTGCCCAGGTTCTTCGCAAGCCACAAACGCTATCCGTGCTTCGCCTCCACAAACACAAATTGCTTCTGAAGGAAATTCTTTCTGCCAAGAATTATTAAGACCTTCTTTACCTTTTACAATTTCCATTTTTCTCTCCTGTGAATTAAACACACAACTTTCGGCTTATACTATTCAAATGGTCTTGGTCGGGGTCTTCCCGATACAAAACGACAAAAGCCTGATAAATCTCCCATTTTTTCTTATCAAACCGCCTTTTTTTGTTTTTATTTAACTTCTTTTCCATGTTTTGCGTTTATCTAACATTGTAAACTTAATTGGTGCATTATACCCCTGACACTTTAGGTCAGCTTCTTTAACAGATGTTTTCTTTGATAGCTAGGTGGTTCACTAAGCCAATAGTATTCTAAATTAGTGTCAGGTCGCTGGTTGTCAGCACCAAGACATTGCCAGCATATTTTTTTTGCGTTCAGCTATCTGCTATGCCCCTGATTATGGATTAAACTTGACTTAGTCGTGAATAATCCCAGTTCCATAACAAAAAACGCCACTTCTTAAGCTAACTCTTTTTGTTGGCACACCTTGATTAAAGCCAACCGGCAAGAATTTTGTATATTATAACCGTTTAATTGTCAACCTTTTAACTTAACAAAAAACCATCGCTAGTAAGGTCTGTTTTTTTAATGGGAAAAATCACTTCTTCTGGCATAATTCTGCCTTTGAGTTTAACAATTCCCCATACTTGTTCATTTTCATCACAGCCCTCAAATTCTTTTATTAGTTCTTTTATGGTCATTTTGTTTCCCGAAAAATCCATATTCGCTTATTGGAAAATTATTTGCTTCTGCGCCTTTCATATACAAAATCTAACTTTGCCTTTTAGCTTCTTCAATGCACGAACTTTCCATCGTTGCAAAGAGGTTAATTCGTCGGAGTGGATATGATAATAATTTGTACGAGTAAAATACTTCAGCAAGCCGATATTATCACCGCTCAATTCGTACCGACAACCGTAAAACCAATGCCATTTATTCATCGCTTTCTCCTTTATTGCGGGTCAGGAACTAAAAGCACCTTCTCTTCCCATAAACTACCACATTCAGAACAAAGTTGGGGACTCATATCGCCGTTTCCTTCATCTGTAAAATAACAATCTCGATGTTTTTGGCAAAAATAATTGCCACAACCATTTTCTCCGCCATAAGGGTCGCCACCACATACATATGCCAAGCCCCTATCTATTTTAACTTTACAACCCTTTTTATCGCAAATAGATTCAACACCATAACCAATATTTTGGTCGCCATTAGTTCGGCGCCGGTCTATTCCAAAAGCCCAACCCATTTTTCTCTCCTGTGAATTAAACTAAATATAAAAAACCTGCCCTTTGTTAAGCGTTTGCCTAACTCGTCCAATAAACCGACCTTTAATGGGGTTATAGCCCACACCAGCTAAAGGACAAGCTTTGTATATCCCACTTATCTTTTAAGAGCAGATAATTCCTTAGCTAACCTTTGGCTTGTCAGCACATCGGTCTTAAAAAAAGAAATAAACACTTTTGCTTCTCTTTTTTTAATTTTAAGATAAGGTAACAAACACTTTATTAGCTCAATAGCTTGGTTTGTATGCACTATCCATGTATAGCTTGTTTTCTTTTTGGTATTTTTGGGATGGGTAACATAATATTTTCCACCCCAAAGCATTTTACACCAAGCTATAAGTGGCTGAAAAGTGCTTGTGACTGTAAACCTCGGACGGAACCGACCGTTCTGTGAGGTTTTATTAGAAGTCAAGCAACCTTCGCCATCAACAATACCTGCTAAATAAACTAATTGCTCCGTGTATGTCATTATCAATTCCTTAAAGACAAGCGTGGCCATTCGGCCTAACCTTTATATTTTTAGCTAAGTAATAGAATATAGCCTTGCTTACCCCATCTGGCACAGAAACGTGGGAGGGTTTCACATCACCCCACATTGGTCGGTAGCATCCGTTTTTCATTCTACGCTTTCGCATCGCTTGTTTTAAACTGTCAAACGTCTATTTTGGTATATTCGTTTATCTAGACTGTACCATTTGTAGGGCGTAGTACCCTTTTTAGGCCATCTTCCATTGATACATCTATTTTTTACAACTCGTAAACTCATATTATAACCGTGAATATAACAAGAAAACTTCAATACTTTTACGTTTATAACTGTTTCTGTCAAAGAGTCAACTAATCGTACCAAAATCTCTTTTGTCCGAACTAAACTTAAAAGGCACTTCAGCACTGCTGTATTTATATGGGCTTATTTGTTCCCGTTTTTCATAGTCTGACATACCAACTTCTACCCATCCCTTGCCAGAACAGCCATGACAGAGTGGGTACGAATCAGGAGAACCTGACCACCCTACACCTTCTGGGGCGACCTTGCCTTTTCCTTCACAAATCGGACATTTTACTGCTTTACTCATAGTAAAAGCTCTTTAAGGTACTTAGCGTTGCTAAAAACCACTCGTATTAGGAACCACCAAAGCGAGCTTGCCCCGTCGGGTTCATCCCGCCCAGGTGGTATAACTCAGCCATTCGACTGAGGCCTCACGCAAAGCGCAAGGGATGTTAACTTGTAAATTGACTACCCTTTTCTCACCGCAAAAAGCACATTGTCTCATAGGGGTATTATTTTCCATAAAAACTATTAAGCTCTTATATTGCTTGCAACTTGAACAATAATCATCTTTTGTTAATATGTGGTACATAAGTTAAAAAAGGCGCTATGGTCAGTAACGCCCCAGTATGTAATCTTGTAAGGAAAAATCCCTTTATTTTTAATACTATTCGTTAGATTTGTTGAACATTCCTTGCTCAAGATTCATTCCTTTTTGTGTTTTGTAAATGTGTCACTCACTTTTTGGGCTATAGACGTACTTCAACTACTCTGATTTGCTCTAGTATACCATAGTTTTTTACAAATGTACAGACAATTTCTCGTAAAAATCATATTTTCTTTCAGCCCTATTTAATATACAACGAACGTTCTCTCTGCACATCCTGAAAATCCGTCCAATCTCTTCAAGGGTGTAACTTGCTGCCCTTAATTTTATAACCTCTTTTTCCCTGTAAGTATAGTTTACTTTTTCAAAAAGGCTATTTATTGCGTCTTTTACTTCACTATCCAAAGTATATCGTAAATCTTCTGGTTGTATCATGTTCGAGAAGTGTCCTTCTACGGGTCGTTTGATGTAATCTACCCATCCGATTGAAGCTAAATAGTCGTGGCGTTTTTTATGGCATTTATCACATAACCAATCGACCTCTAAGGGATATGCGTAATTTTCGTGATGACCTACCAATCTCTTCGATTCTTTTGTAAAGCAAAGAAAACATTTCTGCGGAACAACTATATTGCCCTGCTCGATTTGATATGCCACTATTCTTGTAGCTTTACCCCTATACGGGTATTTTTCGAGATATTTGTCTTGGTATTCTTTTCGATATGTTATGGCATCAAACATAATTACAATTCTAAGCTACTTTCCCGTAAACATCAACGCTAATCTTTAACTTTCTGAAAATAGTTAAGATTTATTTAAGCAATTCAGGGTTTTCGTGAATATTGCCGATGACTTCAATTTCTTCACAATTAAACTTTATAGGCATATCCCATGCTTTACTTTTTACACAAAACGCTGCTCGTTTTTCACAATAATAAACTCTTGCTGTTTGGCGTTTAGTACAACTAAATCCTTTGGTTGGAATAAAAGTAATTATATCATCTTCCCATATATTCTTATCCTTGAGGCCAGTAAATTGCATGAGAACAAAATCTTCATGTCTGTCTCTGGATGCAGTAGGGCTTTCCCAACCACTGTCTTGATAGAATTTACCACCTGCCCCTACCAGAAAACCATATTCTGTCGTCATCTTTTTGAGTCTTTTATCCCAACATCTAAATTTTATTATTCTTCCCATAACTTTCTCCTTTCACCACTATTGTACAGCTTCACCTAGATATGTCAAGAAAAATCTTTGAGCTTATCACAATTTGTGATAACATTACAAACTTCATCTCGCCTTGCACAGCCCTATTCCAGCACAAATAAATCTTGAATTGTAAGCCCTTGCTCTGTAAGCAGTAACAAGAATGTGAAAATAAATCTGAGATTTTTCTCGACAAATGACCGAAAGTAGTTTCTAATATAACTATGAAACATGATAGGTTACATTCAATAAATAAACTCTCTTCACTCGAAGTCCTCCTCCAGAGCTTGAGACCCTTCGCTTCCCGTTTTGTATCCTATCAAGTTTCATCACGGTCGAGGGGTCTCTTTTTATTGAAAGGATGAGAAAATGAGAGTTAAATGTGCAAATTGCGATATGATTTATGATATTAGCCCAACGTCAATGGAGTTTAGGACACCAATGGAAGTATTGAGTTGTGGCCAATGCCCCAAATGCAAAAGTAATGCTAAAGATGTAATCAAAAGAGATGGATGGCATTCTTCTGAAAGTAAAAAATAGCTTAGTCCCTGTTTTTATTGAAAGGATGAGAAAATGTATTATAGTTTTATTTTAACAATAATTGGTGCGGTTTTGCTTGGTGTGAGCAATGGAATAAATGGCGTGGAAATGACACTAAGAAATATATCCTTGTTTATAGTTAGTATGTCCTGCGTATTTATTGGTGGATATATTGCTGGTAAGCTTTGTTTGTAGGAGTATATTATGATATGGATAGCTAAATTCACGTTCTTATTGCTGTGCATGTTCTTTTCGATGTGTTTCGGGCTAAACTTAAAAGAGAAAGACAGGTCGAATGTCGTTCTTTTAACATATATTTTTTTCGTATTAGCAACTGGCATAATCGCCGTTGTTTTGAAGTAGGAGTATGAAATGACCTTATTAGAAATTGCGATAATTATAGGCACGTCTTTTGATGAAAGATATGTTTCAAACTTGCCTGCTGTTACTAGGTGGCAATTCGACTTGCAAGGAGTTGAAATTAAAGACGGCGGTTGCTTGGTTGGTGCTTATGGTCGAGGGAAGACACTAGCGGCAGCAAAAAGAGACTACGCAAAACAGCTACAGAGAAAGACGATTGTGGTACATGCTATGAGGAATGATAGACGTGAATACAAAATGCCGCCGAAAATAACGAGTAGATAGTCCCTGTTTTTATAAAGGAGTATGAAATGAAACGATTAACACTCGATGAAACGTGGGTCTTGTGCCTTGCTATGTGGAAGTGGATAGCCAAAGAAGGGAGGGCTGCAACTAAAGCTGGTATAGTATGGGATGTATGCGAACTAAAAAGGGAATGGGTTGACATCCACGGATTTGAGAAAATCAAAATATATCATAACTGTTTTTTCTGTGAATACGCCCATCACTACTCCTACGAAGACATAAGAGGCGAAGGATGTAATCTTTGCCCTGCTAGAAAAATAGACAAAGAGTTTGATTGCCACAATGACGAATATTATTATTTTTGTTACCCTATCGCCTTCTACAAAAAGCTACTCGCCCTGAACAAGATAAGGCTGGCGAAGAAGAAGAAGTAATTGATAATTTAATATGGCTCAGTGGCGGAAACGCAGAACTTGGGTGTAGTTTACTCGGAGTTGGCCTGAAAGCAGACCGGTCGGGCAAGAACGTCCACTATGAACAACTCCCCTGAGCCACCTTTGAAAACTAAATGGGGCAGTGGCGGAATTGGCAGACGCTCAGCAAAACCAAAGCGATAACATCACTTTGGGGCTTGTCAATGAGAGTCAAAGGCAAGCCGATAAGTGCTGCTCTCGTGCAGGTTCGAATCCTGCCTGCCCCACCCTGTAATAATAAAGTTAGGAGAATGAGCAATGAGTAAAAAAATTAAAGACACTCTGGCTGATTTGCAAACCATAAAAAATATTCTACAGGAATCGTCCCCACACGAAGAAATTGATGGACACCACACAAGACCTGTGAATTGTAAATGTGGTTATTGTCTAATGGAAACAATAGCAACCCGAAGTTATATGAGATTGAAGCCCTGAAAGGCAAGGTGTAGAATGACACAATATGTAAAACGAGACGTAGAATTTCTCGAAGCTGAAATCGCCCAGCTCCTCGCCGAGAACAAAGAGTTGAAAGGCAGAATAGCTGCATATAAAGAAGCAACGGCTACGCACCAAAGCGAGGTTGATGACCTGCAATCCGAACTGGACAGGCACACGCTTTTTGCTTTGTTCGTGGTTGCCAGTATTAAGAAAACACAGAACGCAGGTTACGTTTTTACAAATACCCCAGAGAATATATTAGCGGGAGCAAAAGAAGCCCTTGAAAGCGAAGAGGTGAAATAATGAGTGAAAACGAAAAATTTGAAGTATGGGCTCAACAATTCCGCAAAGAAACTGGAATATGGCCACCTGGAAAATCGAGGCCAAGGGGTATGCTTCCCCAAGACGAATCCACTATTAGGGCTGAATTTTTCGCTTACTGGCTTTTGCATCGCTGGATACCTGTGGCGGAGATTCCACAAAAAATAAAAGGTTGGATAGAATTTATAAATCCTGCTATGAAAGATGGAAGTATCGGCGGGATTTGCTTAGGGACATATTCTAACATAAGATACATCAAGCGTAATTATACTCACTATCGGCCAATAATTTTACCTGCAAGCGAACTGTGCAAAATATGCGACAATACTGGTTTGTACCAAGAAAAACAGGATGGTGGAGCATCTACGCTTTTTTGCGATTGTCCAATAGGCCAACACAAACAAACTGAATTTGAAGATAAAAATCCCGACTGTAAATCCCTACCTGCAAGCGAATCCGCAGAGGAGTTGTAATGAGAAATAGATTCAGGGATAAATATAATGGTGAAGTACCTGTAATAAGTCATGGGGAATTAGTTAACAGGGCTTTTCAATATCTCCGATATTCACTCAACTGCTCAGTGGTCTTTAAGGAACGTGTTGGTTCAACATCTGAAAACCCTGATGCCATAGGGTTTAAGATGGGCTTTAGCTACTTAATAGAATGCAAAGCATCACGAGCAGATTTTTTGTCTGATAATAAAAAGAGATTCAGGCAAAAGCACGAGGAAGGCATGGGGGATGAGCGGTATTTTATGGCTCCTGTTGGGATGCTTTCGCCAAGCGAAATGCCGGATGGATGGGGACTCATAGAAGTTTATGAGGTTGCTAGAAAACATAGACCCATTGAAGTTGTGAAAGAAAGCAAGAACTTTTATGGCGAAGCCAACAAAAGGGCAGAGGTATCTTATTTATCATCGGCAATTCGTAGAATAAATATATCAATGGCAGTATTTGTAAAAAGCGAGGCTCAAGATGAAGGGGCAGCAAAATGAGTAAAGAGAAGCTAAAACCCTGTCCGTTTCATAAAGAATTTGATGAACCGGAAATGCAAGGAGAGAAACGAAAACACCAGATTAAGTTTTACGTAATGTGCTTGCTGTGTGAAGCTACTGGCCCGACAGAGGGCACGGAAAGCAAGGCCATCAAAGCATGGAACAGGAGAGCAAAATGACAACTGACAACCTTAATGTTCACGCCGAAGATGAGAGAACTGGCGGCGATGACGACAAACGCCTGCCCTGTCGCCACCTGAAAAGCGAAGATTGCGATTGTCGGGCGAGGCATGAATACGAACAGGAAGAACGATTAAGAGACGATGAATTGTTTAAGGAGATATGAAGATGTTTGAACCAAGAATAGAAACAATAACAAAAGTGATTTGGGATGGTGAGGATGAAGTAGAAATAAAAAGTGGTGGCGGTACATGGTGCGGGGCCAAAAGGAAGGACTTTTGGAATCCAGAACATGATTGGGAATCCGAAATCAAAGAAGGCACAAAAATAAAATTGTGGACAATACAATGGTCAAGGATAATCGGCTTTCAAATAGAGCGAGACGGCCTTTGGGTTGATGTGTGGTGCAAGGGTAATAACTTTCAAACTAAAGTAGAGCGTGAAAAAAGTTCTGAGGCTTATGCCAATTTCGCCATGAACGAAGGCAAGAAAATTGCAGAAGCCATAGATGGGGATAAGACCCTTGAGCAAATTGATGATTTAATCAGCGATGACCACACAGGCAATACTTATGGATGGGCTTTGAATTACGGCATAAGCAATGCTAAAAACAGAAAAAATGCAGATAAGATTCGCCTTCAACACAATAAGAAATATGGCGTAACAGATAGCGACGGTGTAGTAAATCCTGCCGTTTTAACATTGGGAACTTAGCCTTTTCAGGAGATAGCAATGAGAGAGTATCGAGGAATAAAGATTTGCAAAATGCCCGTTTGGGGAACCCCGAATAAGTGGATATACGGCGACAAAGTTGAAATAGGTAAGCGGTGTTGGATTGTCAAAAACCCTGAGTGCATCGAATCAGATGATATGACTGATTTGTGTTGTACTATATATGGATTTTACGAAGTCATCCCTGAGAGCGTAGGACAATATTTGCGTAAGGACAAAAATGGCGTGGACATTTATTCCAATATGCCCATTCGTTATTGTGATACAGATTATCCAAACGGATTTGTTTGGGACGAAAGTGGGGTGAGGTGGACTTTGAACGACGGGTATTATCATACACACTATGGCAAAACTGGTACGGGTGGAGAAGATGACTACCTTGACCTCGAAGTCATCGGCAACAAAACAGATAACCCCAAACTTTTGGAGTAACTCATGAAGGAAACGAAGAGCGGAAAGCGGGCGACGGCATACGCAGAGTGGCAAGAGTCGCTTGAAAAGCTTCGCCGATTATTACGCAGAAGGGAGAAAGAAAAATGAGTGCAAATAATTGGGCTATTTGCCCCAGATGCAAAAAGCAGAATAACGCCGCTAACGCAAAACGCATAGTGGATATTGAAAAACAATATGGCAAAATATCATCTGTCGACTATCTTGACTTAGTGCGGAAAGATAACAAGGTGATAGCAATAGAAGAAACCTTGCGAGAGGATTATTCTATTTACATGGATGAGGACGGCGAATTTCATATCGACTATTCTTGTAGATGCGACGAATGCGACTTTGAGTTTGATTACAACCACAACGAATCAGTCGATATGAAATAGGAATCTTTAACATGACAGGCGTACACAAAAAAAAGCATGAAGACTGCTGGTTGCCCCAATGGGTACTCATTACAGCAATAATAATCTTAGCTATATTTTGTTGGGTAACAAGAGATACATCACCCTCCTCCGAAGTAGCCCCTGCTGTTCATCAGGTGGGGGCTACGCTTTATATACCGACTGTATTCGAGTTACAACAAGCGTTGTGCGATGCAGGATATAAAGTTGAGGTTGACGGTGTTATTGGCTTGAACAAAAGAGAAACGCTGGATGCGTGGGACAGTTTCTGCGCAGACCGTATGGCTGCTAAATATATGACAAAAACAGGAGCACCAAAATGACCATTCGTTTCGGCAAATCCCCTCGTTACTACCCGCACAACGGCGTGAACTTGCCGTCCGTTACATCTATACTTACGCTTTTGTCTAAGGGTGCGCTTATCCCTTGGGCTGCGAATTGTGCAGTAGATTATATTGACTTCCAATGCTTTGGTGATGATGACCATTTGGAAAGTTGGAATCTCGACCTCAAGCAACGTGCCCGCACCGCCTACAAACGTGCCTCTATCGAAGCTGCCGATTACGGCACTTACATTCATACGCTGTGTAAGTATTACTTCGATGGGCATAAAATAGAATCGCCCCACGAACAGACACAGAAACTAATGACCTCTTTTTACGCTTGGTGCAAGAAGCACCACGTCGTCCCGATAGAGACGGAGGTGGTTGTTTACGGCGATGGCTACGCAGGGCGAGTAGATTTGATATGTGAAATCGATTGCTTCTGGTACAAATCTAAAGATAAAAAAGACCAGGAAGCAGGACGCAGGCGGAGGGTGGTGGCTCTTATTGACTTCAAGACGGGTAAGGGGTCGTACTATCCTGAATGGCCTTTGCAGACGGCGGCGTACAGATGTGCTAAGAACCAGATGCTTAATGACTGCCCACCTGAATTTAGATGGACTGCCGACATCACTCATCACGGCGTTCTCAAATTCTCAAAAGAAACCTGCCGTGTGAATTACAAAGACATGACCCCAACTTATGAGCGAGACTTGCAAGCGTTTATGTGTTTAGTGAAATTCTGGGAACTTGTAAATGGAGAAGAAAAATGAGCAAAGAAGAATTAAAGAAAGCACTAGAAACATTAGATTTTTGGGCTACGTGTTTTGACCATGCTAACTTTACAAGCAAAAACCCGATGTATGGCGGAGAAAAAGGTTGCAGAGAAGCTAAGAAATTATTGGAAGATTTTATCGATAAAGTTATAGAAGCGGAAAAAGTAGGCTGAAAAAATGACTGAATGTTCTGGACAATATAGCTGACGGCGCATTCGGTGGTCTGTTTGGAGGTAAGAAATGAACCCACGAGACGAAGATACGCTAACGACAAGAAAAGAGCTTGCAGACTTTACCAAACTAAGCCATACGATTGCACGTAAAGCGTCCGCACGGCGGGTACGCAGATATTTAAACGATGAGTTAGGAATAGAAACTGAAAATTTAAGTGAATTTTTTATGAAAGGATGAGAAAATGAGAATTTTATGGTTTATATTATTGAAAGTTGTAGAGATTGGCGGAGTTGTTTTTGGGCCACACTATCTGGGCAGACTCGTTCATCGCTGGACAGAGTTTTTCTGTATTACAGGTGGCGAAGAAATAACTCACGTGGCTTATTGGGTAATAGGCCTTGGGTCTTTAGTTCTTGTCCTTGTTGCCATCTGTGGCGGCGCCCTAGTTACCATGCTTCTCATTGGAAACTGGGAATTGGCTGGCAAAATAAGAGATAGATTTTAGAAAGGAGAACGAAAATGGAACGGTTAGAAACAAATAAAACGAATTCTGATATTTTAGAAACAAAACTAAAGGGGTTAATAAATGAAGAATCAAGGGAAAATGATTCAAATACGCCTGACTTCCTGCTTGCTGAGTTTATGATGAAATGCCTTGATGCCTTTGAACTTACCAGCAATAGAAGGGAAGTGTGGTTTGGTGTCGAACTTGAACCAGGATGTTCTGTAAGCAAAGATGACATTTTTGGTGCTGTCGCTCGTGGATGGTGTCATAAATCGAATGAAAAGAAAACAATGGATATAGATTTAGCTTCTGCGATAGTCGATGAAATAATAAAAATATTACCATTTAAGTTTAAAGGAGAGTAATCATGCAAAAGGGGTTTGACAGATGATGGCAACTAGCTTACAATTCTGGGTGGATAGTCTTAGCGGGCGAAAAGTTGGGCATCTCGACCAACCTGCCACCCAAACATTATCGAGAAATACTACGAGAGGTATTAAAATGAAACAGATAGATATTTCAACACCAACACACCCAAATACTTTTACATTGGTCGATGATGCAGATTTTGAAGAGCTTTCAAAACATAAGTGGTGCGTATTGGGCAAAGAAAATTTTGCTGTGCGAAAGAAGAACAAGAGTCTTATGCTTATGCACCGACAAATTATGAATACTCCTAAAGGGATGGAAACAGACCATACAAACCACGACACCCTTGACAATAGACGTTGCAACTTGCGAATTTGCAATCGTAGCCAAAATCAACATAACCAGAAAATACGAAAGACTGGTACGTCTAAATATAAAGGTGTCCATTGGTGTAAGTTCCGTAGAAAATGGCAAGTTATGTTTTGTATAGAAAACAAAAAAACGTCTTTGGGGCGTTATTACAATGAAATTGAAGCTGCAAAAGTATATGACGCAAAAGCACTTGAAGTATATGGTGAATTTGCGTGTGTGAATTTTAACCAGAAAGGAGAATTAGTATGACTAAAACAGGACAGATAGCAGGAATAATGAAAAAAGGTGGTTATCAAGGCCGTAATGGGTATATCCATACGTTCAATATGACCGTAACTTTCCCAGACGGCCAGCAGGTAGGCGAAATTGGCTCAAAATCAGAGAATTACCCCATGAATGTAGGCGATGAGATTTTAGTTGAAATCACCAGCGACCAGCATGGGACTAAATTCACCAGACAGAATCCTGACTACGCAGGAAGCGGCTCACAGGGCGGTGGCGGGCAAAAGTCCGACCCGAACAAGGATTTGTATATAAAGCGGGAAGTGGCTATAAAGGCCGTGCTAGGCTCGCCTACGATACCTAACAACCAGTTTGGCGTGTATCTGTTAGCGGTGATGAATTGGATAGAAACTGGGCGATGGCAGGTATTGGCCAGCCCACACGCAAGACGATGTGCCTCCGCCACACAAGACGATGTGCCTCCGCCAACTGACGGGGATGATGTACCATTTTAGAGGTGAAATTATGAAATTCCGATTCATAAAGGCAAATAGACAAAATCTTTACGAACAGATGGAGGGACTTGACGTTGAACGGCTTAGGGCTTTCTTATCCAGTTTCAACGACGGCGAAAAGCTGGAAATGATAATCCGCAAGGAAATCAAATGGGATATATCCAAGATGCGGAAGTTCTTTGAAGGCCCCACATTGGATTTCTTGGTAAAAAAATATAACGAAAAACACGTGGCCACTGGTAAGGGCAAGACTATTGGGAAAAGCGTTCTTAGGGAAGCTCTTAAGGTCTGGCATATAGGATATGAAGAAGGAAGTATAATCCCAATATCTACCATGACCCTTGATTTTGAAGGATGGAAAGGATTTCTTAAGCAAATAAATATGTGGAGTATAGGTGAGTTTGAGTGCGAACTGCCTACGGCTGACGAAAGTGATATAGAATAGGAGAATAATTATGAATGAACGAGAGATTTTAGAAAGAAGTATCAACGACCACCAATCAGCGATTGACAAAGCGCAGAAAGAACTAGGCGCATTGGAAGTAACCTATTCTATTGGGGATAGGTTTAAGTATAATGATGAAAAGTTTCTTTTAGTTGAAGACTGTTGGCATGGAAATGTAACTGCTGTAAAATTGTCAACTGGTGGCGCTTTAAATAGTCCTTATAAGGTCTCCACGCTTGATGCCGACCCTAGCACCCTGGTTATTACTAAAGAGCAAATGGAACATATAATTCATGGCTTCGACAGTGCGGTGCGCTACTGGGACAACAGAAAGAAGGTGCGAGTATAGTAACTAGCGGTGCGTAGCCGTTAGAGGGACAAGATGGCGGGGCAGGCTAGACGAAGGCACGGCGGCCTCTAAATTAGATTGCAAGAATGGAAGCGAGCCTGCCTTGCTTATATTAACTTTAACAAGAAAGGAAGTGCGAAATGGAAGCAAAGGAGAAAGCAAAATTATTAAAAGAACTAGGAATGGACACTATCGCAGAGGACTTGCTAAAAAAGAAAAGAGGCAGAGAAAAACTACTCAAGGCGGTCGAGTTGTATCGGTACGCTACTGGCGAAGACATCGACGATTATAACAAAGACATATCGGCTCATGGAAAGGAATTGGTAATCGTGGAAATCAAAGACTATAAGAAATTACCGCCCGACTGTGTTCTGGAGTCCCTGAAGACTGCCCAAGAACAGGATTTGTTTGATACTTTTCATATTGCTTTTATTCGCAAGATGAAAGACCCCATCCTTTTTGGCAAAATCAAGGCGTTCAAAAACTTGTACTTTTTCATTGCCCAATGGGGTGATGATGTGAAATTCGAGGACATCTTGGGAACAGAGTATTGATGAATGCTATATTGATGTGTGGAAATTTGTTTTTGGGCGTACACGAAATTTCCGAATTTAGACGAACAATAGTGCTAGAATATAGTTGTATGGTGGGTTCGCCGACTATAACTGCGGTGACGGACGGTGCAACAACAACTAACTTTGCCACTACGTCTGATTATCAGATAACCCACAATAGATTGGTGTTTGTTGCGACAAAACCATTAAGTCCTCACGACGTAGAGTATCAATTTGATGGTAGCATAGGTAATAGTAGATATAAGTTTGATATGTATTCTCGCATAGAGGAACTTGCAGAACCAAACACAAAAGTAAACCTCGACAAATTAACGGGCAAACTGCGAGACAATCTAAAGGCAAAGGAATTGTTAATTAGATATTACAATAGCTAATATGACCACCGACCAAAAGCTACAGAGATTATTAAATGATTAAGCCACGATACGATAAAGACTTTCAAGTGTTTTGGGCGAATTTTCGTGGCAGGTGGAATCCTGACAGGGGATTGTATGTAAAGGTTGGCAAGTATATGTCGCAGAAAGAATGGCGCAGATTGTCCGAAGATGAAAAGGAACACGCCATTGCCGTTGCTCACCGTGCCGGTGGGAAGTACACGCCAGACGCCGAAAGATGGCTCAAACGTAAATTATTCGACGATTACACAGTTAAGAATCGGGATTAGCGAGGTGGCAAAAATGAGTACATGGGGAATATTTTGGATAACATGCGGGTCGGTTGCTTGTACATGTTATATCTGCCAAACAATACTTTGGTATAGTAAAAAATGACCAATAAACGTTATATTCCGAAACCTACTCACTACTTTAAGGCTTATATAAGAAGTGGCCAACTCAAGGGCAGGCTCGCCCATCAATGCCCTGTTCTTTGTGAAACGGCAAACGAGAACAAAAACGGTACATGCTTTGTACAGGGTGAAGATATATACGGCAGCCCTCGCACTTTTAAGTCGTGGGAATGGGACTTTGTGAAGTGTTTGAAGAATGGAGTAGATTGCTGAAAGGAGAGTAAAATGAAAATTAAAATATATGGTTTGTTCGCAAAGCCACGAAAAAGCGATTTTTCGCTTGGGATTGATTTTACACATAGTCCTTTTCAAATCGGTATAGGTTTATGTTTTTGGATTATAGTTTTCAGGTGGAACGATGGTAAAGACACGAAAGTCTAAAATCAAAGGTGTTAAATATTGGAAAGCTAAGGCTTGGACGGAGTTCTCGAAATACATACGTCTGCGGGACGCCATTAAAACCACACACACCAAAGACCGAGTGGTATGCTGTACCTGTGGTAAAGAGTATCCCGCTTTCGGTGGTGGAAGGTACGGAATGCAAGCTGGACACTTTATTCCAGGTCGAGGTGGCGCTATTCTTTTTGAAGAAGACGGGGTAAACGGCCAATGTTTTCAATGCAATGTTTTTAAGAAAGGTTGCTGGCCTGAATATATGGACTTCATGCTCAAAGAGTACGGGACGAAAGTCGTTACTGATTTACTAAGATTGAACAAAACGGTGCGGAAGTACACGCCTGTTGAACTTGAGGAACTAAAAGATAAATACCGAGAAATGTATAAAGATTTAAATGAAACAACTCTGTAAAAAATGCGACAGAATCTTACCCTTGACTACCGAGTTTTGGTACAAGCGCAGCGGTAAGACCGACCAATGGAATACGCCGTGTAAAGTGTGCTGGTGTGCGCAGGTTAAAGCTAAAGGGAAACGGGCGAAGCGGGAAAAGTTCACGCCCACGCTTGTGCAGATAGAGGCAGGTAAAGAAGAGATATTTCAGGCGAGATGTAAGGCGATGAGAGATTGAGATTACCAATAAATCAAATTGTATGCGGTTCAGCGTCATCTATGGCAGCCTTTGCATATTTCGTAAAGAACTTCTCTTTCGAGCAAGACGGATTCTTTCATAAGACGCTGTTGTATCTTACCCCCACGCAATCGAGCAATCTTAGATTCTTTGTTTTTTCTCAAGGCAAGAATACTATCAGCTTGGAGAGCTTTTTCAATAAGAAAAGGTCGGACTGCTTTTATCAATGCAGATGCAATCTTATCAGTAGCACTGTAAACGCTCATAATCTTGCGGGAAGTAAACCCGTTGTGGCTTTGGTAAACCTTTTTCTCTGTGCTAAGAGAGCCGCCAAACTCCTGCTTAATCAATTCAAGAATTGGACGGCAATTCATTCTGATTTGCACACGCTCCGAGTAAGTGGGGTTGTGAACGTCAGGACGATTTCTCATCCCCCAAGTAGATTTCTTGATACCGACGTATCCTTCGCCATCAACTATCCCTGCAATATAGGCTATTCGTTCTTTTTTGGTCATAATAAATCCTTTCAAATAATCACTTATACCATATATGCTGTGGTGATGTCAAGGGACAAACATGGAATTAAATAAAATTTATGCGGGTGATGCTCTAACAATTATGAAAGGTTTTCCGGCGGACTGTGTTGACTGTTGTGTCACAAGTCCGCCTTATTGACTGGGGACTTCGTGATTACGGCATCGAGGGACAGCTTGGATTAGAGAAAACACCAGAAGAATATGTCGCCAAGATGGTTGCTATCTTTGCAGAGGTCAAGCGGGTATTGAAACCGGAAGGAACGCTGTGGTTGAATTTGGGGGATAGCTATTCAGGAGGGAAAACAGGGAGGACGGATTTAGATTCTGAATTATTCAATAAGCGTAACAAAAAATGCGAAGGTAGACAAAGGCCGATAGCTGCTGGCCTCAAACCCAAAGACCAGTGTCTCATACCTCATCGAGTCGCTATGGCATTACAGGCTGATGGTTGGTATGTGAGAGACACAATTATCTGGCATAAACCCAACCCAATGCCCGAATCAGTTACAGACCGCTGCACCAAAGCACATGAGTATATGTTCCTGCTGACAAAGAAGCCGAGATATTATTTTGACGCAGAAAGCATCAAGGAAGATTCAACAACGAATGAAAGCAGGCCTGATGGCGTAATCCGAGATAGAGAATATGGGTATGATTCAAAGCAAAAGGCTATGGGGAGGCACAAGGGTTCAGTAACTCCTGGTCAGTCGCCACAAGGAAAAGCATTGAAAAGAATGAGTGGAATACAAGACCCCAATTATAGCAAACGCAACAAACGCTCTGTCTGGACAGTAACCACAGCCCCATATTCAGAAGCCCATTTCGCTACGTTTCCACCGAAACTCATCGAGCCGTGTATATTGGCGGGTTGTCCTGAATGGGTGTGTAAAAAGTGCGGCAAGGCAAGGGTGAGGGTAGTAGATTCTGAGCAGCTGAAAAGATACCGCCCGAACGAATATGTAAAACGAACTGGAGCTGCTGGTACGGGTAATTCTATCAACCAGCTTGTCGCAGGTGTTAAAAATAAAACAACCGGCTGGACTGACTGTGGTTGCGGGGCAGGTTTTGATGGTGGTATCGTCCTCGACCCGTTCATGGGAAGTGGAACGACGGCAATGGTAGCTTATGAGAACCGCAAGAACTACGTAGGCATAGAACTTAACCCTGAATATATCAAGTTGAACAGGGCTGATATAGCAAAAGAAAAGTATGGGCTGTTTGAATAAAATGGGTGGGGACAAATTATCACCCCCCAATTGAATAGAACGGGGCAACCGACTAGTGCTGGCTACCCCCGTCGGAGGAGAAAAAACTAAATTGACGTATATGGTATCGGTCTTGTTTTAAGAGCCTTCGCTATCAGCCCTGCTAATCGTCGAGGCGAGACTATCCAATATCTCCACCTTAATATGCCTTGTATGTGCGCCAACCAGCCAATGATGTCTGAGCAGTACCGTTCAATGTCGTTTTGCAGATATGGCGCAAGCAGAAAGAATCCTGTTAAGATACCCCATTTATCGTATTTTTTACCGACTTCACCCTGCGCAGCCCCGAAGAGTTTCTTTTCCATTTCAGGTTTGACCCAAGTAACGATAGTCTCCCAACGGGCGGGGTTTTTTAAGACTTCTTTCGATGGCAAGAACCTAACCCCTTTAGACTTACCGCGCAAAGTAGACGAAAAACACAGGTATCTGTCTACGAACTCAATCTCTACGTGGTCGTAATTGTATTTAAGGTCGTTCCACCGCAGAGAAGCAGCAGCCAACAGCCATGTATGTATCGAGATAGCGTCGTCTAAGAATCTACCGTCGAATTGCGCTTTATGAAAGTGGTAGCGAATCTCCTTCATTTTTTCTCCTTTTGATTCGATAGTATTTCTTTAATCTTGTCCCGCAGCTCTTCGTTGCGTTCAAGGAGTTTTTTGATTGTAGATTTTTGTTCTGCGATTTTTTTGAGATATTCTTCCTCGCTCATATCAGCACCTATATTTATACAACCTTAATTTCTTTCCCACTAGGAAGAATTGCTCTTCCCTTGTTAATTTCGACACTATACATAGTAAAACTCTCTTTACCAACATAAGCTATCCAAAAACCATGTGTCCACCCCGTAGGGTTGCCGTCATGTTTATACATAGGTATTCTCTTACACAAACATCCCGCACACATCGCCGTAGTCGGTCCGTCTGCTGAAGGGTATGTTAGAGTGTCCGATTGCCTGCGGTGGGCGTGGTTGAATATTACAGATTGTAACGGACTTTTCTGCCTATGTATTGAGGCGCAATGAATAGAATAAGACCAACCGTGGATGCAAATTAGTTTCTCATGCAATTTAATTTCTCTGCCTTCGGGTACAAATTCAAAGTTTTCCCTGCCACCAAGATTATGTTCTATTGAAATCAAAGAAAATATCGAAACGCCAGTTGTTCCGTTACTTGCCGCCCATCTTTCTATGTGTGCGTCATGGTTGCCAAACTGGAAAAAGGTGTAATCAGTGGCTTCCTGAACCCTGTCTATAAATGCGTTGGCGGGCTTAATTTCTGTTTCTAAAAAATCCACAGCAACAGCTTCTTTGATAGTCTTTTTCCCCCACCGTGAGAATGGAGTGGCTTGAAACATGTCGTTGCCGAGTATAACTTTGTCAGGCTTAAATTCTCTTTGTGCGGCTTCTGCTACCGCTAATGCTTCATCGTCTTGGTCAGGGAAGTGAATATCAGGATACCCAAACCATCTTTCTGCTTTACTGGCGCATCTCCTCGTTACTTGTGTTTCCATTTTTTCTCTCCTTTTAAAAGTGGGCGGACAAAACTCCCTTTATAAGTTTAAGTGGTTTGAAGTAGCCCGCCCTAGTTTAAGAATCCTTTCTCGTCTGCCCATTTATGCCAACTTAAATTTTTGCCCCTGCGTTTGTAAAAACAAGTCCAGCAGATATAGTCGCCTTCAAAAGATTTAACTTTCGCTGGATTCTGGCATTGGCATTTCGGATATGGAATTTGCGATTTTTTCTCTTGCCCCATCTGACCACTCGTCAATCTCTACGATATACTCACCGCCTGCGTTGGCAAATACGTTCAATTCCGAACACATGCCCTCAGACCAAGGCCTCAATACAATAAGCAATCCACCTGATTCGGCTATCTTTTGTACTTTTTCAAAGCACTTTTCAAGTACGGATTCAGAATTGATTATTAAGCCATCGGGGTTTCTTTTATCTTCCAAATCTTCCTGTAAGTGAGGTACGAACAAATCTATACATGGGAACGCTTCGTGAATTTTTGTCGCTATAGCTACGGCACGTATTTTGTTTTCAGCGACAGTAGCCTCTGTAGCCCAGTTGCCGTCATTGCCCCTGTAACTAGCCGTGAAATAAGCCTGTATCATTTCTTGCCAAGTATTTTAATGTAATAAGAATAATTTATAAGGTCATCACAAGCGTTGTTAAAATCTTTTTTATCTATTTTATCAGCAGGAGTGAAAAACATATTTCTAAGCCTGTTTAAACATTCTACGGCGGATACATACGCCCCCCTCCATGAGCCTTCTGGGTCGCACTCTCGGACGTTTCGCAGGGTATCTTCCTGTCCCCCATACCTTAACCCCCTGTCTTTGCGGATAATCTTTAGTTCAGAGTTTATCCGGTCAATGTCTTGCTCTAGTTGTTCGTAAGAGTATTTCATTGGCTTGATAGCGTTTGATAATAATATTTCTGTAAAAATGGTATTGAAAAATCGTAGCCTTCGTTGATAGCTTTGTTTAGCCATATCAATCGTCCAACACGACCGTTTAAATCTTGGAAAGGATGTATAGCCTCGAATTGGTTGTGAGCCTCCCACGATTTCAAGTTGGGAAGTTTTATAAAATATTCAGTCATAAGGTCGGGCACTTCCATCCATTTTGGGGGAAAATAGCTACCGACTCTGACATTGCGATTTCGCCATTTGCCTACCCAATCTTTTTTTAGATACTTACCCAAGTATTCGTGAACTAATAAAATATCTTCAATATTCCACCCAATTATTTCAGTTGCAAACCAAAATGCACTTTCGTCGCTTGGATTTAATCTATCCTCTCCCTCAATACGATTACTTTCCAACATAAATTTTTCCCAGTTTTTCATAGCTTTCTCCTTTTCCCATAAAGCATAGCAGTTAATCAGAATTTGTCAAACAAAAAATAGGACAAAAATTAAAAAAAATAGCCAACACAAGCTCACACAAGGCTGGCTATTCAGAGAATAGATAAAGTTAATTAAACATCACAGTATATACCAACCTGCTAACTAGGGCTACGACCGCTACAGAAATAATACCCATTGTCCAATACGCCGTAGCTTTAAATGTGTTCAATCTGTCGATTTGCACGGTAATAGGTGGTTGACCATTGCCTATGAACAATTTATCATGAAGTTCCTTGATGGCCTTTTTTATTTCTTCAAAATCATCTTTACATTCAGTTGGTCTTTCCGTGCATGGGGGCATAGTATACTCCTATTTTTGTGAAAATCGTTTCTTGGCTTTATTGTCTCTGCGTATTTGCGAAGCCCTACCCCTTACGGTCTTAGCAGGCTTTCTTTTGCGCCTGTCCTTTAATAGTTGCTTGAAATCAGCTTCTGTGTCAATGCCAAACAGTCTTAATTCTTTTCTAACATCCTTCATCTTCTTGGGCGTTAGGTCTTTATCTGTAAACTTAAAAGCTAAATTCTGCAATCTTTCGGGTTCGGCTTTTTTCTTTTCTTTTGCAAATTGGCTAATACGGAAACTTACTTCGCCACGAGGCGCTGTAAAAGGTAATCCGAATCTAACAGCTATCAATTCAGCCAACCCATTAGCAACTCTTTTGGCTTCTCTTTGCCATTTAGGTTTACCCTCATCGGGGCCACTTTGAAAAGTTTCACCTGTTAGTAAGAGTTGTGTCATTTTGCCAACACTTCCCATTACATCGGTAACGTCTAGGGATAAATCAACAAAAATGTTTCCTGTTCTTATCTGTTGAAGTTCCCGAATTGGCAATCCTGGTGTTCTCACTCTCCTGATAACTTCTCGTGCGATACCTGATGCTATATTCCCAAACGCAGGCAAGCTAAGTAAATTCAATGCAGATTCTACAGGCAGTCTTTTAATATCTCTTTTTGCAATCCTTCCTAACGCTTCTTTGGCTTTCTTTTTTTCTTCATCATCACCCAAAAACGCAAGAGATGTAATCCCCACCGTTACACCTAATTTTACAAGCCCTTTAACTACTGCCACAAGAATATTGGCATACATCACGCCCTTTATTCTCTTAGATGCTTCGCCTGCGCCAATCCTACCTTTTTGAAAATCATCAACAGCCCTCATTGCGACATTAAACTGTGCGTTTCTTGCCGATAGAAACATTAAAGAACCCCGCAACAACACATTAGGACTGGAGGTTAGAAGATTTCTGTGTATAGTATCCCATTGTGGTTGGGACTCTAATGCATCTTCGACTAATTCAATAGCAGCTTTTTTGTTTTCGATAGTTCCTTTTTTTAACCCTTGCTCGGCGAAAACTTTATCCTGAGCAGCTTTGTAAATGGTAAAGATAGCTTTCTGGTCGCCCCAAGTATATTGATTTAAGCCTTTATCAAGGATAGGAGAGTCTTCTAATATTAAGGTATCAAATGCGTGTTGTGCAGCTACGGCGCCTGTTACATAATTAAACCGTCTGGCCTCCCATCTTAGCCAAAGAATGGGCGATAAGTCCTTCATTTCTTTTACAGACTTAATTGGTATCTCGACCAAAGTAGTAAGAACATCCGCCTGCCTGAAATACTTTTCTTCTATCGTTTCAAATGCAGCAGGGATGCTGGCAGTCTGAACACCATATCCACTTAACCTTAGTGACAACACAGCTTTACCGAAGTTGTTTAATAACTTTCCGCTTGCCCGTTCAATCATCGAAATAGCATTGGGCTGGCCTTGTACTCTATTGAGTAGTTCTATGATAGCGTTTAATTCTTCTTTTCTCCCCGCTTGCCTCATGGCTTCTTGCCATTGTTCATTGTTAACAAAAGCGTTTATATCTCTCAGTGGGACTGCCCCTCCGACGAAAGTCGCATCAGATTGTAAACTGGAAATGAACTCTTGTCGAAACGGTATTATTCTTATTCTTTGTGTCCCACCCGTCTTGGGTTGGTATCTGCCCTGCTGCTCGATGGATACAGACGTTTTAGTTGGAATACCACCCAGTTTTTTGGGGAATACTCTTTGTATGTGCCAATGTTTTTTCTCTCTGGCTATTTCATGGTTTTGTACTTGTTTGGATATTTTGTTTAATTCAGGGGCGAGTGTTTCTCTATTTATTTTAAATGCAGCCTCACCAAGTTTTACAAATTTAGGGTGTTTTTCAATTATAGTAACAACATTTCGCAGTTCGTCTAGTGTCGGAGTTCTGGTTTCTACGTTGATTTTTTCTTTTATAACATTAAGGGCTTTAGGGTTTCGCTCAAAAACCGTAATGTCTAAGCCCTTAGTCTTTAATAGTTGCCTTAAATTACCATCAGCTTTTATGTGTTGGTAGATACCAAGTAAATTATCGAAGTCTATATTGAATTTCTTACCACCAAGCCTAATTGGAATTAACTTGTCCAATTCTTTTGAAGCAGAACGAGTAAATTTAAGTTTATCCTTTATCTCTTTTCTGGAAGTTAAAACAAAACCCTTTAATGCTTCGGCGGTGTCTCTCTCCACTTTTCTTAAATTCTTATTAATTAACTTATCGGTGGCCGTATTGATTTTCTTAGTCGCTCTGCCAACCAACGTCTTTAATGTGGCCTGTTGAGTTGTGAATAACTTTTTAAAGAATCCTGGCAAGCCTTTGATTTCTTTTGTTATTCCAGGTACTTTTGATTTTATACTAACTTCCTGCCTGGCCGTGTTAATATCTTTCCTTACGCCTTCGGCACGAGTTCGCTCTTTGATTAAAAACTTTTTATCGGAAATGGCGATTAAGTTTTCAAGAGACTCCCTAACGTAATTTATCTGGTCTGTGTCAAGTTCTGCGATAGGGTCTTTGGATAATCTGTTAAGTTCGGTTATCTGTGCTTCTGGTATTTTCAGAAGATTTTCAACATCACCCTCCAAAGTCTCAAAGGCACTAGCCACTGACCCTGCAACATTTTTAATAAACTGGTCTCGACTTTCCAATACCTTTCGTTTCTTCTCTGTCAACTTAGCAACGTCGAAAGGCTCTAATGTTTTTATGAGTTTATCCCTAACCACATTTGGAAGTTTGCCGAACTTCTCTACGCCCCGACGGAATCTCTTACCTGTTTCGGATATGAATGTTTTGAACTTTGTTACAGATTGTCGATGTTCGGCCTTGTCTATAAAACCGTCAATGGCTTCGGCGAGTCTTTCAACTCGCTTGCTTGTTTTGGCGCTGATTATTCTCTTTATGAATTTACCTTGTTTGGCTTGGGGCACGAATTGTTGGACTATATCTATAGCGTCTTGACGATTCTTTTCCGTCAACTTTTCTGCCAATCTAAACTCATCTAATCGTTTTCGACCTTCTGCCGCTTCGATTTTTACACCTAATTTGAATCCGACCTTTTTCAGTTCTTCTTGGGCTAATTCAGCTTCGGCTATTTTTATAGGTTCGGCGAGAATTTTACGTTCTACTTGTGTAATTCCAGGCACTTTCGGATTTACTTTAACGTGTTCAACGATGGGTTTAATAGTGGTTATTTCAAAACCCTTATCTGTGTCAGCAATGAATACAGCTTTATTGGTGTTGGTTGCTATAGACTGGGCTTCTTTTACGGCATCAGTTTCGGTGGAGAATAGTTTAGTTCCTTCAACAAACCTTGCACCAGCAGAAGTAACTTCAAAGAAATCACCTTGTTCGGGTCGTTTAGTAGTAACCCTGAATTTGCCTTTAGATTGATTGACAAAAGCAGGAATATTCTGTTTTTGTGCTATAGACGTTGCTCTTTTTAAGAGTTTGTCAACAACAGGGTCTCTAGTAGCACCAAGAGCAGTTGTAGTTGGGGGTTGCTTAAAGCCAACTTTTTCAGTTACTACTTTGGCAAAAGTGGGGCCTTCTTTTAATAATTCTTTTCGGGCTGATTCACGCTCTGCCAAAAGGTCTTTCGGTATTTTTTCGCCTGATTCTCTTATTTTTGCAATTTCAGTGTCAAGTCTATCTACTTTCTGAAAAGCTGCCTCTTGGACTTTTTCTGCTTTGGGGGGTACTTTGGGTAGGGTTGGCTCGACTTTTGCCTCTGGCGCCGCTACAGGGACTTCTGGTGCTAGTTCTCCTATATCTGCGAAGCGGTCAGGTTCGGTAGGTTTTTCTACTAGGGTTATTGGGGCAGGAGTTAGTTCTTGTGCAATTTCAGCAATTTGCTGGTCAGTTGCTTTAGGGAAACCTTTCTTTAAAATCTGAACTCTTTTTTCTGGAGTTTTGGCAGATTTAGCTTTTACAAATACTTTCTCACCTTTTCTAGCCTGTGCCGCTTGTTGTCGGATTGCTCTTGGCGCACGAAGTCTTTGGGTTGGGTCTAATCTTTCGGCTGTTCTAGCTAGTTCAGGTTCTTTTTGCTCTAATATTCTAACTTTTCTGGCTTTTTCTTCGGTTACTTGCCGAAGCTGACTATTTACTTTGTCCATTTGGGTATTGATTAGTTTATCTGCCCTGCGGAATTCTGTATCTTGAAAACTTTTAATACCTCGAAGATTATTTCGATGATTTGTTCTTGCTTTTATTTTATCATTCGCAGTGATAGCAACCTTCAGTTCTTGGCTTAAAGTTTTGTTGACTTCGGAACGCAAGACTTTTGTTCTTGTGTCTATTTCTTTGAATGCTTGTTTTCTCAGCCCTGCCTTGTAGCTTTTCGCAAAGTCATTTTGTTTCTTTATCCCCCACGCCTGAAAACCAGCCCCGATAATAGTGCTTACAGTAACATCTACAAAATCACCACCTTCTAAAGCAGTTAAAGTTCCAAAAAATCCACCGCCCGCCCCAACCTTAGCAGCCTTCCCCAATACCGATATGGTAGGAATTTTATCAATTACACCTAACCCAGCCCTAACTCCCGCACCTTTACCAACTGGGCCGCCTTCGGCTAAGTTTCTGGCCTCCCAACGAGCTACCGCAGGCGCACCGCCAAAAGCCTTTTTAAGCAAAAGCTGCTTAGTTATAAATGAAGCAACGCCAACAGCTATATCTGTACCAGTTTCTACCCTGCCTCTTGTAGTCAAAACACCTTCGGTGTCTCTTTCGGGTGGTAGTATTTGTGCTCCTAAAGGTTCTTCGGTTACAATATCTGGTATAGCACGAAGGTCTTCATCTTCTCTAGCTTCTGGTGGCAAGGCAAAGTCTCTTTTTATATCATCAAATTCGCCCTGTAATAATATCTCGTTAAATCTTTTAACGCCTTGCTTTTTTCGTTGTTTAATTCTAGCGTTTTGGACTTCAGTCGCTCTTATATCTGCTGTGCGAACCGTAGGTGGCGGAGCAAATGCTTTAACCGCTGATATACCTATTCTTTTAAGAATATTTCTATCGGGTCGCAACGGCACATCTTCTTCTTGTAACGGTATGCTTTGTATGCCCGTTGGTGTTATTCCCTGTTCTGTTTTAGGTGTATCTAGCGTGCCTAAGTCGGCAAACCTGTCTATATCTTGCTTAGGTGGTTCTAACAGACCAACACCGGCGAAGCGGTCTTGTTCTAATGTACCTAAATTAGCAAATCTGTCTACTTCGGCCATTACTTACCTTTGCGCAACTTCTTTAGAATATCATCTATAGTTATACTGCCGTTTCTTAGTTTGATTTGAAGATTTTTGAATTCAGTAGCATTTATTTTTTTGTCTCTGAAAAGCTGAGTTAACTTTTTTATATCTTTTAACTTAGTATCGGCCTTTTTTTGAAGAGTCTTTTTGGTGACTTTGGGTGCGAAAGTTGTTTCGGTAGTTGTAGTTTCTGGGACAGTAGTTATTGTCTCTCCTCTCTTCTTAGGAGTAAAAGCGCCCTCGAAAAACCCAACTGTTCTGGTTTCTGCTGGCGTAGTGGTTGTAATTTCCCTCTTCTCCAATCCTCGTACCGAAGCGAGTTCCGATTCCAATCCCCTTTTTGTTTCCTGAAGTAAGGGAAGGCTGGATTTGTCTTCAGTATCTTCTAAACCTATTATTTGATTATTGACTTTATCTAAATCACTAAGAATTTTTGACGTAGTACGACCGGCGCCCCGTTTTCCTGTCGGGGTGGCTACTTGAAATTCAGTACCACCTCTTCTAAAAGCAGCCTGTGCGCCTAAGCCTTCTTTTTGGAAACCTTTTATCCGTTCTGTGACGTCTTCATCTGTTAATGGCTTGCCACTTTTAGCAACTTGTTGCGCAGCGCTAATAGCCTCTTCACTCAAACCTATTCTCTTAAAGGCTGCCAATATGTTTTCCTGCTGGTCGGCAGGAGTATTAGAAAGCAATCCAGCAGCATTGTTAATAACAAGTATCTCCTGCTGCCTTACTCTTGCCCTAGTCAAATCGCCAGTAGGTAAGTTGAGTATTTCTCTTGCGCCACGAGCAACGCCGCCAACGGCTTTACCCACTCCGCTCACCGCACCGCCAATTGATTGGAATAAATTAGGTTTTTGCTTTGCCATTTACACCCTCCTGCCACGAATTTGGTTTCTAAGATTTCTTTGTTGTTCTACTAATTCTGCAAATCGGTTGCGCCTTTCACCACCCACTCGGTCAAATGTTTGAGGTGGCTGGTCTTCGGGTTGCAAGGCAAGTTGCTGCGGTATTTCAGCTTTCGGTGCTGGTTGACTTGGTTGTGGTGCTATCTGTCCACTGAAAGCAGACTGGAGTTTTTCTGATGGTGTTTGAGTACCTATGTCTTGTCTAGTCTGTTTATCTTCTTCAGACAAACCGACATCGAAGATAGCGTTTATTCCCGTTTCTATGCTCTTTGCAATCCCTTTGCTGATTTGCTTGCTTAAATTCTGGGCTGGTTTGACTGCGTCAGTAACACCTTCTTTTGCCCCCTGCGCTGTAGTAGCCAATGTATCAAACAGACCAGTTTCTTGTTGCGGAGTCTGCGCACCCGTTGCATTCTGTCCTTCTGCAAAAGAAAAACCCACTCCCTGTAAAGGCCCTATCTTTTCAATCAACTCATCAATCGGGCCTAAAAATGTATTTGCCATAATTCCTCCTTATGCTGCCTGTGGTATACCAAAACTAAATGAACTTGCACTGCTCTTCCCAAACGACGAGGAAAAAGACATACCAAGTAAAGCCATTAAAGTCGCCAAATCGTCTGGGTCAACCCTGAGCCTTTCAAGTGCGAATCTTTCTATTTCTTCATCTATTAATGCCTGCTCTTGTAGTTGTTCAAACGTCGCTACGTTTAATATCTGACTTAAATCGTTTATTCTTTGTGTTCTAATGTTTTCAGGCACGAAACCCAATTGCGCTGCTATTGGTAGCGTATTTAGTGCAGTTAATGCCTTTTGCTGTTCAATGGCTTGGTTCTGCTGTAGTACGGCAAATTCAAGTTCGCCTCTTTGTGTGCCTAGAAGCTCTTCGACGTCTTGGCCAGCCTCACTGACTGCCTGCGCTCTTGCACTACTGGAAAAACCTGGCCCTGCAAATTCCTCTCTAATTAACGGTCTTGTTTCTTCCTCAAAAGCCCTGCGTTGCGGTAGGGCTAATGCCCTTGTGAAAAAATCTTCCGTCTGTTGAGGGGTTATAGGTTGAGCGCCGACTTCACCAGACAATAATTTCTGTGCTGTGCCCACCGCCTCTCCGAATAAAGGTATTTGCGTAGTGTCCCTTAAAGGTTGCAGGCCTGTAGCGAATTCGCCTATCGTACCAAATAACTGTTGTTGGGTTTGCGTTAAAGGCGCTACGCCAAAAGGCCCTAACTCCGGCGGACGGAAACCTTCTGTAGGCGCAAATAAATCTAATAACCTGCGTGTTACCTCCTTTTGTTCTGGAAGTTTCTGTTCAGCTACTTGCTTTCCTGCGCTTTCTTGTTTACCAAAGCTCATAGACCATCTCCCCCTTACTTAATGGCTTAAATTTATATTTTCGTTCAAATAATCTCCTTAACCTTTTCGCAGATTTCATTCTTAATTCTTTCACACCCAATGACTTAGCCCAATTTTTTACTAAGTCAAAAGCAAATTTGGAATACTTAAAACCAGACTTAGCTCTTGCCTGCCATATCCAAACATAGTTATCTATTTTATATGCGATTAACATACAATGGCATAATTTCTTTTCTACAAATATCATACATAAAGTTTCTTCAGGATTGTTTTTGAGTCGATTTTTTAATTCAGTACACATATCAACAATATTTTTTTCAGTCGATACCAGCCAAGGCGCTAGATATGGGTATACTTCTGGTGATTTGCAATTCCATAAAATCATTATTTACTCTAGTGGTAGGAATGTTTGATTGGGGGTGTTTTTATTATTGATTACAGCAGGTTCTAAAAACTGCCTTAAAAGATATATCTGCTGTTGCATTTCCTGAAACCGCATCTCCGATTCACGGCGCAACTCTTCTATTGTGGTAGCTTGTAACGGTGGTTGTGTTTGCGGAATTTCTGGCATTAACGGTTGTCCTCTATTACTGGGTCTAGGACTTCAAATTCCCTTACCTTGAACTGATTTCCAGAAAAATCTTTGAATTCATATTGTATTCTCTTAGAAGTCTTATTAGTGTAGAATGTCTTTTCCTGCCATTGAATAGTCAAGTCAAAACTATAATCCACCCATCCAGTTTCACTTGTATCAAAGTTACTCGTCCTTTCCCGAACAGTCATTGCCCCGCCGATAGTCCCATCTGCCACAGTTCTTATTCCCTGCCATCTTTTATTTTTTCCGATTATACCTAAATCAAATACAGGGGTGAGATGCCTTGCGTCTATCAAAGAACCATCGTCATCGGTGTAAGTTTCGTCAACTTGAAACACAAGACCAGTAGCGTCGCCTAAGAGGAGTTGGGCTTCTGTTTCAACCTCTTCTATAGCTTGGCGATAGGTTAAGCCTGATGGGTCAAAAAGTGTGGCCGTAGTATCCCCGCCCCAAACAGGTATTTGGGCGGCAGTTGCACAAACAGCACGGCCAGTGTCGACGGTAGCGAAGTTTATCTTCACGGTATAATCCGTGGTCGCTCCATCTTTTACAGAACTGACATCGGTTATTGTATAAAAATGACTGCCATTCGGCATTAAATCCGAATCAGAACCATCGTCTATGCGGATTATTTTATTAGAAAAAGCAGTATCATCGCCAACTAATCCTGTCGGGTCGTTGGAATAACTAAAACACAAAAACAAACCGCCTGTACTAAAATCCGAATTAGCTTCATTGATACTAAAATCATAATCTGCTACAGCAGATAGCGTAGACCAATCCAATTGGTTTACAGTACCATCCTCGATAACATCTCCATATCGCTGTGTTACATCCGCTGCCGTATCCGAAGTGTTATCAGAGGCTTGGTATGAACTTAACATATCTAGTGCCTGGGCATAAGAATCACCTGTTATTGTAGTCTGGCTACCCACCAAAGAAACTGCCGTTATACCAGTTCCGGAACCGAATTTACTTGAAAAATCCCTAACGCCCCATTTACCTGTCTGCATGTTTCGATAATAGGCTTTGGTAATAAAAATCTGACCGACCTCAACTATAAATATCCACAACCGTTCACGATTTGGCCCCATTACTATCCGCATACGGTTTTTGTGCTGTTTATTCAAGTCTTGTTGTAAGAATTTGTGTATAGGGTCGCCGATGGTCTGCTTGACACTTCCGCCAAAATAGGCGTGAACATTTAAGTCCGTGCCTATAAAGTAGTGAACATTATCAAACGATATTAAAAGATGTGCGGCTAAAAGTCCTAAATCAGGTATAACTGGCACAGGATTGAATACTCTTGTACCGCCAACATGGTTAAGATTCCATATGCCCTGTGTTTGATAGATTACATGTTGAGAACCTAAAGAAGCACTCCACACATTTATACCACCAGTATCTTGAAGATTAACAAAACCAGACCCAGTGCCAGCCCATGACTCTAACTTTCCAATCTGTGGCCATCTTATTTGCTGGTTATTTTTTTCCCAAAGGTTAGATGTGACGTTAAAGTCTTGCGGACTCAAAAGCAACATTCTATTCTGTTGGGACATTACCGCCTGCAAAGCCCTGTGAGTAGTGCTTCCGTGGTAGCCCCCTCCACCTACCACGTCAGCAAAATCTGTTTCAAACCTCCCTGCCCATCTTTGAATATTTCCCAAGCCGCCATTGCATATTACTATATGATGAAATGTCTGTGCTTGGCCGGAATCGTCGTTTAAGAATATCGCAGAATCATCGTGACCTACTATCGCCCAAGAAACAGGAGTATCTATAGCAGAAGCCATTGTCAAGCCGGATTGAGTTTTGTCTACCCATGTAGAATTTACAGCGTCATGGTCGAATATCTTTTCTGTGGTTACCGCAAGAACGTGGTCGAAGCCATCTATTTCCCTGAATGGCGGTATGGCCAAAACAGTATCGCCTGAATTTAGCCCGGTTGTTAAATCGAATTTCGCAAACCCACTCGGAGTCTGCATCAGACCAAAATGATAGAATAAATTTTGCGAACCATTAGCCGCCGCCCGTGGGTCAAGAAGGTTTTCCTGAACCAAAGCGTTCAAACCAAGTTCTGGGGATTGTACTAAGATAGGAGACATAAAAAGGCTCTCTTTTGCTGATTAGGGTCTGTACTCGTAATCTGAGGATTTGTTTGGACTATATCCGGCATTAGTATCCTACGGCTGTCCAATATATAACATTAGTTCCACCTGAATTATGGTTTATGTTAAAACCAGTAGTAGCGACATTGTTTATAGAGGCAGTATGGGCGCCATCAGAGCTGTTTATTGTTGCCAAAAAGGACATAACTTTGCTTGGAAAAGCAGTATTAAAACTTATATCCAAAGGAGTTGCGCCAGCACCCGTTTCTCCCGCCTTCATAATCAAGCCATTGGGAAAAGTTACAGATTCAGTAGTATCAGTAAATCCGCCAGATGTAGGGTCATAGAATAGTCCCGTACCCACGGAGCCACCAAATTGCGTAGCCGTACCATCAACCTTTAGAACACCCTTGACAGACACATCACCTTCAACGTAAACATCAGAGAAGTCGGCGGAACTATCTATTATAAGTTTACCAGCAATAGTGATGTCGCCAGCAACAAATACATCGGAAAAGTCAACGGAATTGTCTACCGTCAATTTACCATCGACAGTTAAATCGCCATCCATCGCTACATTGCCGGATATATCTACCGAAGCGTCGAACTCATGTGCGCCTTGCCAAGTAACGTCACCACCTGCCCATTGGAGGTCGGGGTGAAGCTTTACAAGAGTCCAATCGCCGGTTGTACTTGCTCCCGCCGCTGCTGTAGCACACCAAAGCAAACCTTTGTTTGCGCCGGCCTGAACAACATAAGTCCAGGCAAGTCCATGGCCACGAAATGTACCATCCGCTACAATATTACCCGTTGGGTCGCCTATGGCATTGGTTATATCCATAGCTAGTATAGCACTACCACCCGGTTTATGAATACCGCCCACCGTTGCATCAGCGAATGTAGTGTGTTCCTGTTGAAGCCTTTTTCTTACAGCAATAGCTATGTGGTTATCTTGGCGATAATCGAGTCCATGAGGTTGGTCAATATCTAAAGTTTCTACATTATCCCACGAAATCCCGTTGCCTGCGGCGTGTCCGCTCATAATTTCCCCCCTTGAGAAATGTTTATATCATATCAGCATTAAGTGCAATGCCGAATTTCATGTTTTGTTTTGCTGTCTTTCCTAATAATTCTTTATACTTTTCAGGATGCAACCCGCCAGACGGCCTGAGAACCGCTATATTATTTTTTGTGAACTCCTGTCCCTTTTCTATATCTTTAGTAACCCAGACGGAACGTCTCATATTTGTATTGTGAGTAAATTGAACTCCCATTCTAGCTTTCTCGATAGCCCTTATCCCAATAACCAACTCTTTTAATTGGTCTGGGGTGTAAGAAAATTTAGAATCCTGACTATTAGTATTCGGCAATTTAACGTGAACTTCAACAACCGTCGCACCCATAGCAACACTTGCTATAGGAATAGCCATGTTAAGGCAATGACAAGAAAAACCAATGTGAAGCCCATAGGTTTGGCTCAATGCGGGTATAGACATTAAGCCCACATCTTCAGGCTTGGTAGGATATTTTGATACACAGTAAAGTGGTATAGTGTTCCATCGACCCAATATGCTTACGGCCTGCGGAATTTCTACGTAAGTTTTCGTACAACCTGTAGATAAAAATACGGGCTTTTTTGTTTGTCCGATTCTCTCTAAAAGCGGAATGTGATTTATTTCTGGACTTGCGACTTTATAACACGATACGTCCATATCCTCTAAAAAGTCTACAGCGCTTACTGAAAATGGCGTAGAAAATAATGTAATCCCAATCTCATCAGCATAATGTTTTAGTCTCGGCTGCCATTCCCAAGGCATTGCTATCTCTTCGTACAATTCGTACAAAGACCTTCCTTTCCATAAACCACTTTCCAACTTGAAGCCGTTGTCAACACACATGTCTTCTGGATGAAATAATTGTAATTTGACGGCGTTAACACCAGCCTCTTTCGCTGCTAAAATGAGTTGCTTGGTTTGTTTGAAGTTGTTGCAATGATTTGCCCCAATCTCAGCAATTATATATATGCCATTTTTACCGATTTGGAAGCCATCAATCTTCATGTATTACTCCTGCTCTCATTAAAATCGTCTTTATCAATACTAAAATAAAACGAATTGTGGAAATTGTTTTTCCAGAATTTTCTATTGGGCAGTATCGTACTATACGACTTATATCGAGTAACTATTTTTTTCCAAAAAGAACAACCAGCCTCATTGCTTTCATAACATTCACCGAAAACAGTCTTTAATCCCATAAAATTGAATGCTTGGCCTAAGAGTAAATCAACAGCCTTTTTTCCATAGCCCTTGCCAGCCATTTCAGGGTCTATGGTTAGGGTTATTTCGCCTATGGAATTTTCCCATTGGATATTTGTTATGCCGCCAGAACCAATAAGCGGTCTACGAATAAGAGGTGATTGAAAAGTTCCCGTGCCATCTTCGCTATCTAAGACCATTCCCCAATATCTATGGGGCGAATTTCTATTGCATACCACGTTTTCATAGAACCCTTCTTGCATTTCTTTTGTTAAATAATATGGAGTACGCCAAGAAACCAAATCCTCATTTCGCCAAAGACGTACCTGCTCGCAATCTTCTCTATCCAATACTCGCAATTTCATTATCCTATCTCCTATGCCTGAAAGTAGCGGTCGCAGGAATTACGCCCTCATCTAAACCTAGTTGCGGCTCGTCCCAGTATTTTCTCAATGTCTTAAACGCTTCTTCAAGTACATCTAATGTCTTATATAACTCTGTATCACCATGAGAGTAATTTATAAATTGTGCATATCCAAATAACACGTCTTGCTTTATACATTCTTGCCACAAAAGAGACTTGTGAATATCTGTGGGCAAGTCGAAGTAAGTCCTACAAGGAAAACCTTTTATATCGGCATGAGGCATATCGGCGGTAAATTCTTTTACGCCGTCGATAAACTTTTGTCCTATATCCCATATATGTTCTATAACAGGTTCTCGTTCAAGAACTTTAATAGTAGCCAATGCAGCAGCAATGCCCACTAAATCCGCACCGAATGTCGAAGATACAAAACAAAAGTTTTCAATCCTATTGCCTTTCGGAGTTATAGACTTTAACTCGCTCATATACCGACGCTGGCCGCATACTAAAGATATGGGAAAGCCATTTGCCATACATTTACCAAACGTAGCTAGGTCGGGAGTTACGCCGAACATTTTTTGTGCGCTGAACTCTTTAGTCCTGAAACCAGTAACTATTTCGTCAAAGATTACTAACGCCTCGTTTCGATGGGCGAAATCAACAACCCACTGTAGAAATTCCTTATCGCCTTCGTAAATGTAAGGCTCTAAAATTATTGCAGCGATTTCTTTTTCCACCACGTTAGCCAAAGAAAACATTTCCGAAATCTTTTCTTTATCGCCGTAATTAACCTGCCCCGCTAATTTACGGTAAGATTTTGGTATGCCCTTTCGGTTTTCCGTAGTAATCGTGTAACTGTCCGCCCAACCCATATATCCACAATAAATAATACCCTCTCTGCCCGTAGCCGCTCGTGCTATTTTTACCGCCGCAGAAGTCGCTTCGCTACCTGTCTTCAAGAACTGCACCATTTCCGCACAGGGAATTAACTCGACTATCTTCTCGGCTAATTTAGTTTCTAATCGGCTCGGTAGAGAATAAATTACACCCCTTGCCAGTTGCTTAATTACTGCTTGGTCAACTTCGTGATAGTGATAACCCAGAAGTATCGCACCTAAAGCACAGGGATAGTCGATGTACTTCCTATTTCTGGAATACAAATAGGCGCCTTCCGCCCTGTCTATGTATAAAGGGTACAGTGGTTGGACATGCTTGCTCGGCATTTTTGACTTAGTTTGCACACCGTCTGGTATCAACTGAATTGTTTTTTCCCACGCCAATTCATCCAAGCGTCTGTTTTTGTATGTGTTATCCATTTTTCTCATCCTTTTCTTTCGTAACTGCCTTGAAAGGCATATAATAACATTATTCATACCTACTTCTTCTATAGTTTCTACCTGCACCACCGTAACGACCAGTATCTATTCCCGCCAAGTTCTTAACTTGTGAGGCAGTCAAAGCCTCATTGTATATTCGTACATCGTCAATATCGCCTTTGAAGTTCGTATCAGCATTTCTGCTGCTACCAATGTTATTGCCGTTGGTAGATGTTTGTGTGGTTGTACTAAAAGTCCCTATACTCACGGCAGAAGTTGATAGAATACCATTGACATACAAAATTGCATCACCACCATCTACTGCTGTTATTGCGATATGGTTCCAGCCCGTTAGGGTCAAGGAGGTATCTACAAGCGTCTCCTCGGCATCGGCCTTTACACTAACTTGTAACTTATTGGCCGTACCAACGTGATTAAACCTAAACGATATATAAGGCGCAGTAGCGTTATGTGAAAACGCTCTGTATTCAGCAGATGTGTCTGTTGTCTTGAACCAACCTGCTACTGTTATTTGTGTAAGAGTTCCTAATGACGGATAATTTATAGAGTCATCTGTGCCGTTAAAGGTAATGGCATTTCCAACTTTGCCATTTACGCTTACGATATTATTCGCCGCCGTGCCAGTAAAGTTGTTCCCTGTCGCATCGGCAACTACTGTTTGACCAGCA